>Ga0307515_10003627_pt1 | contig 32423 bp, 4 predicted proteins | sample 17_EM_MG_FD_194513 | JGI IMG/M metagenome (GOLD analysis project Ga0307515, IMG submission 194513) | Populus trichocarpa ectomycorrhiza microbial communities from riparian zone in the Pacific Northwest, United States - 17_EM | ecosystem: Host-associated > Plants > Roots > Unclassified | place... | reverse complement strand
ATACTACTAGTTCCCGTTTTACGTTGCCTATAAGGCTCTCTTTATAATAGGCTAACTATATTTTATAGAACGGGTTATAAACTAGGTCTCGCTAGGCGATTTACTCTACCTTATTCTACTAACTAAGCTTATATCCCCCCTTTTATAAGCTGGCCTATATCTCTAACTATTAAGTCCTTATCTAACTGGCCTATATTTCCCCTATAGCCTCCTCTATATATATATATATTAGGTCGCGTATACTACGCCTATTAAGACCCTCTCTCTTCTAAGTTACCTAGATATACTAGATACTAGATAGGCCCTTAAAGCGGCCTTAATAAGTTCTTTAGGTAGCCTTAGGGCCTAAATAAGTTTTGTATAATTTTATAACGCGTTAACCTTAACAAGTTCTTATAAAAGGAAGATCCCTACGCCCTTATTATATTCCCTTTATAATCTTAAAGCTAGTGCAAGCCTAAAGGTGTCCTATTATACGCCTAGAACGTATTTATATTAACTAGTTAGATAAGGCTAGTTTTAGGCCTAGCTATAAGCTAGGTAGTTATATATTAGGTAGTTTTTATATCCTAGTTTCCCTTAATAGGCCTCCCTAGATAGTAAAACAGGAGCTCTAAGTGGAGGTAATAAGGCTCTTAGTATTATTAAGGGCGATATATACGTCATGGGCTTAACACTACAAAGTTACCACAACAGCGCTATACGCGCTGCGACGGCTCTCTACTATCGTATTTATACTTAGCCATTAAAAGGAACAGATTCCAGATAATTTTTCTGCCTATGGTAACGTAAATATGTATAATAGGACTTCGCGGGCAATAGATAATTATAGCTTAGTAGAGAGTTATACTATAGATAATTAAAACCTACTTTATTAAATTTACGTTATTTGGCTTTTATATAGGCCTATAGCCTCGTCCTTAAGATTATATAGATCCTTCTATTAATAAGCTATAGGTAATAGTAGAAGAGCTATAAGTAGTAAAAAGAATACGTATTTTAATAAATATTTAGAATTTTATTAAGCTACTAGGTTATAAAGTAGAGGATTTAATTAAGGATTTAATTAAGTATATAATAAAGCTTTATATAGGGCTTAACTACAATATAGAGATAGATAACGAAGTTATTAAGTAACCTTAAATTAAGTATAACGAGGCGCTTAACGCCTTATAAAAGTTTTATCTTTATAAGAAATAGTAAGAAGATTATAATAAAGACGTAATTATAACTCTATTAAGGTATAAGCGATAACTCTAAAATTAACGAAGTTAGAATACTATTTTAGTATTACTAATTGCTTAATTGCGGCTTTATAAGCGTATAGTACCTTATTAAAAGTGTCCATATAAAGGTTATACTAAAAATAACACTTTCTGCCAAAATGCTATATAAAAGTCATATAATTAATTCTAGAGCTTTAAAAAACATTTAAAGCTACTTACATATATATAATCTAGTAATCGCGATATTTTTTTAGTGTTTAAAATCTATAGTCCTTTATTAAAAGTCTCTAAGTTTTACCAACTTCCTACTAAAACTTACTATATTTAGTATATATATTCTATTACTAGATCTTAAAAATCTTTCTTAAAAATCTAATATCTTATAGAAATTACTTTTACTAAAACCCCCTCTACCTAAATTTTTATTTAAAAAGTATAAAAAATTGTTATAAAGTTATAAAGTTAAAAAGAGGGGGAGAACGCAATTTCCTATGCAGCTTTTTTTTTATTTAAAAAAAAGAGGATTAAAAAGGTTATAACAGTCGGCATAGTTATAACGGTAGGGCCCCACCGCCTTTTTAATTAGGCTTACTGCCTACCTAATTTAGAACTTTAAAATTCTGCTAGATGCCTATTTAAATGGTTTAGAACATTAAAACTGCGTATAGTCGAAATTTGTTAACTATGCCGACTATTATAACCCTATTACCTACGTTATGCAATATATCTATTTTATACGCCTCTATAAGCCGTTATAAAGGCCCTAATAAAGTTATAAACTTTATGTCTACCTAGAGCTATAGAGCATTATAACCTCCACTAAATAAAGCTTAGGGGGAGACGTATACGGAGCTCTACACGGAGCTCTTACGGAGCCCTATAAAATCTCTGTATAAACCTCCGTATAAAGCTCTATAAAGGCTCTACTTAGAGCTCTACTTAAGGCTCCTACTTAAAGCTCTACTTAAAGTCCTAACGTAAGTAATAGGGTTATAACTATTGGTATAGTTATAACGGTTCCTAATAAATTTCGTTTATGCGTAGTTTTAATTTTCTAAATAGGCATCTAGTAGAATTTTAAAGTTCTAAACCGTATATTAATTAGGCGGGCAGTAAGCCTAATTAGAAAGGCGGTGGGGCCCTACTATTATAACTATGCCGACCGTTATAACCCTATTACCTACGTTAATAAACTTTTATACCTTTAAAATTTAAATATAAATATAAAAATTCTAGTAAACGTAAATGTCTATACGATATTAAAATTAAAAAAAAGTATTTTAATAGTTTGTAGTAGAAAATATATAGTATAAATTTTAGATTTTAGAAGGAAATTAATAGGATTTCTAAAAGAGTTATAGGTTTTAATTTTTTAAAAAGGGTATAATAGCTAGATTATATACACAGTGCGAACTTTAAATATTTTTATTATTATAGATTTAGAATTAATTGTGTGGTTATTATATAGTTATTTAGTATAATAGATTGTCTTAAAAATGCGCTTATACGGAGACTTTTTGTTATAGGACACCCCCATAACACCTTATACACGCCCACCTATTTCCACTAACTATAAGACCGTAATTTGCCGCGACCTATAGCAATCTAACGGCAATCTGCTATATTTTGCCATATTCCGCTAAGTTCCACTAAATTCTACTATATTCTGCCGAGTTCTATTAAATCCTATTAAGTTTTACTAGGACTATAACCTAAATTCTATTCTGCTCTATACACATATTAACTAAGTAACTAAGTTAACAATATATACCCTTTCTTCCTATTTTTTTACTTTCTTTCCTTATATAACGTCTTAATCTTATTATAAAGTTTATATATATAGCTTAATAATATCTACTTTACTATATATTATTGTCGCTTATATTTACTCTATAATTGTAACGGGACTAGCCCAGTTATAGTAGGAATGTCTCAGTGAAACACTTAATAGATAAATTCCGACGCTTTGACCGAATTCTGCCGAATTCTGCCAGATCAATCGAATTTTACCGAAGTCCGTCGAAGACTGCGTGCGCATATGCGCACGCATCGACCACCAAGCCCCTAACTATTTAATTATATAATTCTCTTGTTATTCCTTTCTCTTCTTTACGCAACGTCTTGTTCTTAGCGAGAGCTATATACCCTTAGATTTAGATAGGATTTATATCGCTCCTTCAAATCTTCCTGAAGTCTCTTCGCGTCTTTACAATAATACTATATTACGTTAAACCTATATATATACCGCCCTAATTAGCATATAAAACAACCCGGAAGCCCCTATATCTATAAAAGACTTATATGCTATGTTTACTAAATAAATAGAGACTCTGCAATAGGCTTTTACGGACACCCTCGCCTATTAAGAAGCCCGACATTATAAGTTAATTAAATATCTAAAAAAAAGAAATTAAAGAGATCCGCTAAAACCCACTGTTTACTATACCATTACCCCTACTTATCCCTACTAGTATTAACCTATAAATACTAGGTGGAAAAAACGTGTCTAAAACTAGCTCCTTAACCCTAAATTCGCTAACTAGTACCCCTAAAAAAAGTTAACTAAATGTCTCCCTAATCCTCCTACCTATTTAGGTAAAAGGAGTAAACTACGCTCCTTTCTTAACTAACTTAAGAATAAGCTAAATGGTAATATTAATCGCTACCCTACTCCTAATAGCTAGTTACGTTACGCCATAAGCTGCCTAATAGGAGACGCTATAAAAACAATATACCCGTTTTAGCCGAGCACTATAAAAGAACTAGTTACTATACTAGAAGCGTCTTATAGCGACCCTAACTAAATTACTATAGTATAAAGAAAACTAAATAAGATAATATAAGGTTCTAAAAGCTTTCTATTATACTTTGCCGAATTCCGCTACTATACTAAAGAGACTATATAAAACGAACCCGCCTTAATTAACCGCCTAGTAGAGTCTCTAAACTCTAAACTGAAGGCTTCCCTTATAGGAGTTAAGCTACCAGATACCCTTACCGCCTATACTAATGTTATTAATGGCTTATATAACGATATACTACGCCTTACCCCAAAATATATACCTTAATACTCTACCCCTTAGCCGCCTAGGACCCGTAAAGACCTAAATACTATAGATATTAACGCCAGAACCCTCTCTTATACCTTAAAAGGATTTACTATACGTAAATAACGTATTAAATACGGCCTTTATTTTAAGTGCGGAAGCAATACTTATATCTTAAGTTACTACTCTATCCCGCTGCCCTAAATATATATATAAACAACTAGTATAGGTAGTATACCGCTGTCCTAAATATATAAACGGACAACTAATATAAGTAACTAATTACCTTAAATAAGCCTCGTCTACTAACCCTAATTATTATCTAGCTCTAATACGTTATTTAATAAGCACTACTTATAAGGATAAAGCTACAACCAACATAATATAAGAACTCCACCCTAATCGCCTCTAAAAGAAAGGTCTTAGAGCTAAGTTGCTTTTTAGGACGGCTCTGCCTTAGGATCTTGTTAAATACTTTAGATGTCACGAACTCTAACTCTTAGGATTATAGTATAACTATTAACTATTGTCTTTAGCAGAACAATTAATAGGCTAATACTTAAGTTTTAATTAATATAGGAGCTAGTGGCATAGGATTTATTAATAAGATCTTTATATAAGATAATAGTTTTACCTTAACCCCCTTAACTAGCATATTAACGTATTTAGATTTAATAGCAAACGCACGGTCTTAGGCTGAATTACCTATATAGTATACCTAAGACTATAATACCTAAACCATAAAAAACTAATTAGACTTTTTATTACCACCCTAGGTTACCTAGTAATCCTTAAATAACCCTAGATAAAGCTATATAAGGTAACTATTAATTAGGACAACCTTAAGCTTCTATTTACCGCCTCCCGTTGCAAGTAGAAGTAACTTATAATTTACTACTTAAACCCTAAACTAAAATCTAAAAACTCCACTAAGATCCGCTAGCATAAGAATTTTACTAAATTCTATTAATATAAGACTTCTACCGATATCTATTAAGGATCTAAAAATTCCACTAAACACCATAAACAGACCCTAAGTACTACACTACCCCGCGCTAAGTAAAAGCTTAAGCTTACTATATAAAAATACCAGAAGGACTGGTACTTTACTATAAAGAGTATACTTAAAAAAATCTGAACCTAAATTTAATACTAACTCCGCACTTAATACTAATGCTAAAGCCAAATAAGAAGCTATATAAGAAACTATAGACGATCTAAACGAGTTTAATACCTAGACATCCGTATAATTAGAGCTACCCTACTAGCACAACTCTCTAAAAAACCTAAGTATATGATCTTCACTATTATAATAGCCGATATTAAGAAGGCCTTAATACTAAAGAAGTATACTAACCCTACTACAAAGGTACTAGTAAAGTATTATTACTGCCTAGATATATTCTTATAAAAGGAAGCTAATAAGTTACTAGAATACCAACTATATAACCATAAGATTATGCTTAAAGAAGGAAAGTAGCCTAAATTTAGACACATATATAGGATATTCTAAAATAAACTCTAAGTATTATAAATGTATTTAGACGAGAACCTAAGTAAAGGATTTATTAGAGTAAGCTTATTACCTATAGCCGTGCTAGTAATCTTTATTAAGAAACCTAGTAGCGGTTTGCGCTTCTACACAGACTACTAAGCTCTTAACACTATTACCATTAAGAACCGATATCTAATCCCGTTAATATAAAAAACGCTAAACTAACTAAGTGGGGCTTGCTACTATATAAAGCTTAATATTATCTTTATATTTAACCGTCTCTATATAGTAAAAGGAGATAAATAGCTTACTATATTTTATACTTAGTATAAATTATTTAAATACTTAGTAACACTATTTAGCCTTATAAATACTCTAAGCTTATTTTAATATTACGTAAATAACACCCTACGTCCCTACCTAGATATCTTTTATACTGCTTATATTAACAATATCCTAATATACAGTAATAACCTAACCAAATATCGGAAATACGTTAACCTTATTTTATAAGCCCTATATAGAGCTAGTTTATAATTAGATATAGATAAATATAAGTTTTATAAAACGGAAGTCCTATACTTTAGACTTCTTATTTTTATAAATAGTGTATAAATGGACCTAAAAAGGTTAAAGTAATTATAAACTAGTAGGAACCTAAGAACGTTAAGGATATAAGAGCCTTTATAGGATTTGCCAATTTCTACTAATAGTTTATTAATAACTTCTCCGCCCTAGTTTTACCCCTTATTTCTCTAACCTAAAAGGATAAAGCTTTTATCTTTAATAAGGAATATATAAAGGCCTTTACTTATCTAAAAGTTATATTTACTACTACGCTAATACTTTAACACTTTAACCTAAACTAAATAAGTATTATAAAAGCTAACTTATCCAACTACATTACTAGAGGTATCCTATCTTAATATAATGAGGATCGAGTATTATACCCTATAGTATACTTCTTAAAATAACTAAGCTTAGCTAAATATAACTACGAGATCTATAATAAGGAATTATTAGCTACTATTAAATATTTTAAACAATAGTAACCTAAACTAGAAGGCGCTAGATTTTTAATTAAGGTCCTTAGCGATTATAAGAACCTATAGTACTTTATAACTATAAAACAGCTAAGCTACCGTTAGGCCCGCTAGTTAGAATACCTATCCTATTTTTAATTCTTAATTATATACCGCCTAGGCGTTTAAGGCTAGAAGCCTAATGCCCTAACCTAACGCTCGTAAAATACGCTGGTACTAAAAAAAGCGCGCTCTTACTAAAATTAAACCCTACTTCGCCCTAAACTATTTAACGCTCCTATTAAAGATATTACGGTATACGTCCCTAAAATAACTAATTAATTAATTAAATAGATTATAACTAATAAATACCCAAATAACGAGTTTATTTAAGAGATGCTTAAGCTAATATAAAATGGCATTAGACGCTCTAAAAGGATTTCTTTAAGTAAATGTAAAGCTTATAGGAACCGCTTATACTACTAGAACCGCTTAGTTATACCTAACCATAATAAACTTAAGCTTAAGCTTTTTAAACACACGTATAACTTACTAGTAGCCAGCCACCTAGTCTAAGAAAAAACCCTAAAGCTACTCTAACAGGAGTATTACTAGCTAAATATATATAATATAATATAAAGATATATCTCTAGCTACTATATCTATTAATAAGCTAAAGCTTTGCACGAGATATATAATAGCCTATTAAAGCTACTGTGGTGGGGTAGAATGGACCACCTTTTAGTGCCTTGGCATTTTCCTGTATATATTAAGCCTTTGGCGTCTCTCCTTCTCTCTATTACAACCTACCGGGAATACATTCTTTCCTTTCTTCTTACTGACTGCTTTCCTACTAATTGATTACGACTGACGACCGACTAACCGACCGACCGACCGACAGACAGATAGCATTGTGACTTCCTATCTAAGAGGGACCGCGTCCACCACCACACTACTACTTATTCCGGACTAAAAATAGAAGAATATCTTAATTAACTTTATTATTAACCTCCCTATAAGTATAGGCTATATAAACATTATAGTAGTTATAGACCAACTATCTAAGATAAGGCACTTAATCGCCTACCCTAATATATTAACGCCTACTATCGCCTAACTATTCCTAGATTATATATAGAAACTCTATAAACTCCTTAAAACAATTATCTCTAATAAAGGCAGCTAGTTTATCTCTATATTTTAGAAAGAACTAACTACCTAACTCTATATTAAAGCACTACTATCTACTATACATTATCTAGAAATAGACGGTTAAATAAAATATATAAACGCTATAATAGAATAGTATATCTAGATATACACGTTGTACTTATAAAATAACTAGATTAACTAGCTTATATTTACCAAGTTTACTATAAATAATTCCGTCTTAAAAACTATAAAGGTCTCCCTGTTCTTAGCTAACTATAGCTAATATTTATAAATAGGTTTTAAACCCTTTAGTAACATCCCTTACCCCACTTATTACGCCTTATAAGTTATAAAAGTAAATAAATTTATAAAAAAGATAAAGGAACTATAATAATTTCTTACTAATAAAATAATATGGGCCTAATCTGTTTATAAAGCCGCAGTAAATAAAAAACAAACCCTAGTACTAGCCTATTAAATTAGTAACTTTATCTAGCTAAATATAAGAAATCTAAACATAAAACGACCTATTAAGAAACTTAATTAGAAGAACGCTAGCCCTTATAAAGTTAAGAAGGTTGTCTCCTCTTACTCCTACTAATTAAAGCTCCCTAATACGGTTAAAATCCACCCCGTATTCTATACGTTAGTCCTTTACCCTACTACCCCTATATTAAACGCCCTACCTAAATAAATATAGGACCCTTTTCTACTAGTTAAAGTGGATAGTAAAAACGAGTACTTTATTAAAAGAATTAATAACATTAAGTATAATAAATAAAAATGCTAATATATATATCTTATAAAATAGAGAGGCTTTACTAAGCCTTTATAGGAACTCGTTAACTCTATAGAACTTATATAAGCCGCAAAAGACTTTTATAAACTCCACCTAGAACTACTATAGCCCTATCTCGCAGAACCTCGAGTTTAAAGGGGGGGTGCTATTATAGGACACCCCCGTAACACCTTATACACGCCTACCTATTTCTACTAACTATAAAACTATAATTTGCCGCGACCTATAGCAATCTAACAGCAATCTGCTATATTCTGCTATATTCCGCTAAGTTCTACTAAATTCTATTAAGTTCTGCTAGGATTACAGCCTAAATCCTATTTTACTTTATATACGTGTTAACTAAGTAACTAAGTTAATAATATATACCCTTTCTTCCCGTTTTCCTACCTTCTTTCCTTATATAACGTCTTAATTTTATTATACAGTTTATATATATAGCTTAATAATATCTACTTTACTATATATTATCGTCGCTTATACTTACTCTATAACACTTTTAAGAGTATATAGCTTGGCCAGTATTACTAAAAGCTCCGTTAGTGCCCGCCAAGGCACTAAAACCTCAGCTAGTGTTAATATTTTGACTCCGATAAAGCTTCACTTAGTATACAATTAAACTCTTATTACATTACGTTTAAAGTTAATAACGCAATTATATTTTAATTATAACGCCATTACAGCCGTTTACAAGCTTTAATTAAATACTTCCTATTATTTAACACGATTTTAAAGGAGCTTGGTAATAATATAGATAAGGTAAGTTTTAGGAGATTATATTAAGGTTTTATTAAGGTTTTATTAAGGATCTAATATAGCCATAAATCCTAAAGAACCAGCAATCTAAAGCAGGAGAGGTATTTATTAATATTCTATCTACATTATTATTATAATCTAACCTAACCACATTAGTTGCCGCCAAATCCCTCTTAGCCTCTAGAGAATAACTATAATAACTCTTATATAAGCAGCGCAGGTATATATTTAGGTTATATCTATAATATAACATAGAATAGACGCCACTTAATAATCTAAACACGCAATTTTATAATAAGGTAAAGTAACTTCTAGTAGTTATAAAAAGGATCTAATTAGGATATAAACTAAGAATTTTCTATAAAATAGGCAGGTAAATACGTTTACTAAAATGGAGGTTAGAAAATATATAAGTTATATTTTAAACAAAACCATATTATATCTATAATTTAACCTTAATAGATTATTAATAAAGTCCTTAGTAGCCCTAGCGGCTCTATCTAAGATTTAAACGCCACTATAATAGCTATATATGGCACTCTGGCGAATTATAACGGAACCTTATAGCAGGTACTACAATAGGCTCATTAATGGGCTAGGTATGTAGGTAATGCAAATAAAAGTTAATAATATAATAATAACTAGTAGAGTGATTGCCTAACAGATTAACTCTAATTATATTCTAAGAATCACTATAAGGAAGAAACTATCTAGGTAGAGACTATAGTCCTTTAAATACACAACCGTACTCCTAAGAAATCCTTCTTATACGTAATGTACGCATTATATATAAGGTACGTAAGTTCCTCTTATTCCTTTTATATACTGCGTAGCACGTTATATAACCTTAGTTACTATTCCTTATTACATAGTTCTACCGGCTCTATTCTAGACCGTGCCTATATTAACTAACTAGCTTCCTCTAACTCTTTTCTAAGTAGTTATAATATTATACTTAAAGCGTCCGTAATACTATCTCTCTCCTCTTTATCTTTGTCCTTAAAAATCCCTAATATCTCTAAGTTGTTTACTAGAGGTATAATATCTATCTAATTAATTTAGTTAATATTATTACTTATTATACCTAAAGTATCTTCTTCTTTATACGCGTAACGTTATACCCACACTATTACTGCTATATTATTGCTTAGTAAAATAATACCGTCTTTATATTCTTGTTATGCGAAAAAGGGGCTAGTTTACGTCGCGTTAGTAAGTCTATCCTCTTAGCAACCTTCTTTTTACTTAAAGTGCACTAAAGCAAACGTTTAATCGTCCTACGATGTTCGTTCTACTTTTAACGCTAAATATACGCGTTCTATAACTCTTAATAGTCTTTAAGTTCCCTAAGTAATTTATTATAGGGTCTCGTGTTTAATTTACTGCTGCGAAGCTTAATAGTAATCTAGCGTAGGCTCTTACTAAGCTTAAACGTTCTTATAATGCAGAATAGAAGGCCCTAAATGCTCGCATCGCGGCGTCTACTTAGTTGCTTCGTCTTAAGAAAGTACATAAAAAGGTTTATTTTAAGGAGTAGAAACTTATAGAATAAGGTCTATAAGAACTTGGTAATAAGAGAACTAACTTTCTTCCTATAGCGAAGGAAACAACTTTAAGTAGTTTAGTAGTTACTCTTCCTAGGTCCCCCTTAGGTGACTTATTTTTTAGCGATCTTTTTTTATTAATATTGCCTAACCTATTTTCTTTTAATACTCCTATACCTTTCCTATAGCATTCTTTAAATTTTCTAGTAGTTCCTAGGTAGTCTTATTATAGCCTATCTACTTTACCTTATACTATATTTTATTATTAATATCCTTGTAACTAATAATCCTTAAAACTTGCTATTTATCTTCTTCCTATCCTCTATACATATCTGCTTTATAAACCGGTGGCTTAACATTCCTATATACTAGCTCTAGCATTGCAATGTACTATATAGGGTAGATCTTTATTTTAGCTAGTAGGTTTAACTTAAATATAACCAATAAAATTCTCTAAGTAATTTTAAAAGGTCCTAGTCTGACGTAGTTTAACTTCTTACTTAGTCATTAACTCTTAAAAATTTTGTATAGTAGCTATACTTTATCTCCCTCCTTAAGATCTAGTCGCTTAAATCTCTTAACATTATAGTATTTCTTTATTCTCTATTATACTACTTTAGCTATTTCCGTAAGGTTTTTATAAAGATTTATTAAAGTCTCTATTCTTTGCTTAGCTATACTACTTATCTTTTTTGCTTAATATAGCGATAATAATGTTCTTAGCTTATATCTATAATTCGCCTTAAATAGTAACATGCCTATTCCTTCTTATAGTGTTGTATTATATATAAACTATATAACTAGTAATAGCAATACCTAATTGTTCTATGCGTGATTAATATAATACCTTAGATACTGTTCTAGTATCTAATTTAATTTTTTTATTTAGCCGTCTATCTACGGATAGTATGCGATAGAAGTTACTACCCAAACTCCTTATTCTGCTAAGAATACCTCCTAGAATACTGCTATAAATCTTAAATCTCTATCTAATATAATTTTACTTAGTACTCTATGTTTTACAAATACTTCCTTAATATAGATTTTAGCGATATCTTCTACTAAGATTTCTTCTATACATGTTATAAAGTATCCCCACTTTATAAGCTTGTCTATTATTACTAAGATTATATTATAATCTTATCTAATAATAGGGTCTCTTAACTTTAGCAACTTAATAATAAAGTCCTATAATATAACCTCCTATAGTCTTTCTAGTATTTTAATAGGTTGTAACCTTCTATATAGTTTATGCCTTATTAGTTTATTTCTTTAGCAATTTAAATATTCCTTTATTACTTTTCTTGCGATATTCTAGATTCCGTAATAATATACTCCTCCTAAAGTCTTAATACTAAGCCTATAGCTCCGTTATATCCTTAAGTTAGTCCCTTATAAAAGTCCTCTATAAACTACTCTACTATACTTCTTAGGATATACTTTACTTCTTAATTTTTATATATATCCGCCTATAGATCTTCTAGCTATACTTCTAAAAAAATTTATACCTAAAGGCTCTCTAGTATCTTATAGACTTTTTCCAACTTATTTTCTTAAGTTGCTATAATCTTTGGATAATTATACCTAATTAGTCCATTTGTGTCTTTTCGCAGTAAAGCCCCTAATGGCTTTTTATTATTTTATAGTTTAGCTTTCTAACTTAAGGTATCTGCCTACGTGTTATCTATTCCCTTTATATACTAAATCTTAAAATGGTATTCTATAAGCATCTCTACCTATCTAACTTATCTTTAGTTAAGTTCCTTTATTATTAGAAATCCTATTAGGTTTTTATAATCCGTCTTAACTATAAATAGTTTCTTTATTTCTTATAAAAATGCTCTCTATTTCTTTAGTGCTATAACTATACCTAATAATTCCTTATTATAGATGTTATAGTTTAACTCCGGTAGTGTTATCTTTTAACTATAGTATACTACTAGGTGCTATCCGTTTAGATACTTTTATATAAAGTATACCCCTAGTATAAAATCTAATATATCTATTTTTATAACCGTCTTTAGTTCTAGTTAATAGATCTTAAGAACTGGCTCCTAGATAAATAACCTCTTAACTTCTTTAAATAGTTTTTATTACTCTTTCCCCTATACCTATAGTTTCTCTTTCTTTATTAGTCGCGTAAATGGCTTAATATCCTTTAACTATTATGCTATAAACCTTTTACAGTAATTACAAAACCCTAAAAACAATCTTAACTACGTAACGTTCTCTAGTTCCTACCAATTTACTATAGCCTTAATCTTCTTTAAATCTATACTAAGTTAGCCTAGTTTAATAATAAATCCTATAAAATTGGTCTTTCTAGTAAAGAACTCGTATTTCTAATTACTACTAGCATCTACTCCTTTTATAGTCTCTTTAAGACCTATTTAACGTGTTCTCTATATTCTTCTTTAGTTATTAAGTAGATAATAATATCGTTAAGATATACTATAACAAATTTATCTAAGTGTTCTCCTAATATATTATTAATACGCTTTTAAAACGTTACTAATGCGTTTATAAGCCTAAATTATATAACTAATAGCTTATATAGTCCTTCCTTTAATCTAAAGGCTGCCTTTTATTCGTCGCCTTCCTTAATTCTAATCTAATGGTACGCCTATCTTAGATTTATCTTCGTAAAGATTTACGCATTACCTATCCTATCTTAGATTTCGCTAATTAAGGGTAAAGGATATCTATCCTTCCTAGTAATACTGTTTAACTATCTATAGTCGATACACAGCCTTAGTTTACTATTTTTCTTTAGTACGAATAGTACTAGATAACCCGCCAATAATTGCGATGGTTTAATATATCCCTTTTATAAGTTTTCCTAAATAAACTCTTTTAGTGCTCTACCTTTATCTTTAGTAAGCTTATAGATTAAAAAGAACCTTAAACTTATTCCTAGTTCTAATTCTATTTTATAGTCCTATGCTATATATTTTAATAGCTTTTTACTTTTTAGTAACTATAGTTTCTTACTATACTTATAGTATCTCTTTAGTATATAGCTTAACCCTTTCTTAGTTTCTTTATATATTACTCTAGCTTAGTACTATACTAACTTAGCTTATTATTACATCTTGCGGCGTTAAGTATCTTTAATATTAACCTAACCTATAACCTAATTAATCCTTAAATTATATTCCTATAACTAAGGCATTCCTAATACTACCTTATTATTCCCTAATAGTAATATATTAAAAGACATCTTAATTTATCTCCCTTTAATAGTTAGCTAAATAGGTCCTATTTTAAGATTGATAATACCTCCTCTATAGGCTATTAGATCTCCTAAAATTATCACTAATAGGTAAGAATGTTCTTTCTTCCTATAAGGTAATCCTACTCTCTTAACTGCTACTAGTAAAATATAGTTCCTTATTACTCCACTATCTATTAGTGCCTTAAACTATTAATCTTACCACTTAACTTATAAATTTAGATATTGTCCTTAAATTCCTTTAAGGGTCTAAGGCTCTACCACTAGTTCCCTCTAGTCCTATAGGCCTCCACTTTTCCTAACTATTAGCTACTTAATCCTATCTGTGCTTAATCTAACTTTAGCCAATACTTAGTTCGCTTTTTGTCTTTAATATACTATAGATAGGTATTCTCTAAACATTACTACTATTATTATCTATCTAGGCATTCTTCCGTAAGGAATCTTCCTAGTTAAAGTATTAAGTCCCCTTATTCTTAAACTTCTACTAGGTGCTAACTATATATATACTTAGCATTTTAATATTTCGCCTTATCCGTTAACTAATGCATTCTTACTAAATATTTTTAGTTCTTATCTTTAGGTGCTTTATACATATTATACGCATTATCCACGTATATAATCTATACTAATGTATAATATACTTAGTGTCTTAGGTCAACTCTTAGCTTGTCTTTATCCTTAAGTTTAAACCTCTCTTATATTAATCTAAGCGTTGCGACTTTATTTATAGGTACTAAGATTCGCCTTTCGCTTCTCTAGTCCTCTAATTACTCCTCTAGATCTTTTAATATTATAATTAAGGCTCCTTTAATATATGTTATAGCCTTCTCTATAATTAGGTGGTCTTAGACAACTTTCTTATCTAACTATATATAGAAATCTTCCCACTTATTATTATATCGTTGTCTATACCACTTTTAGTATAACCCTTTAAGTGTATACGGCGTATCTATTAAGAAGTATCTCCTTATTACTATATCGTAATAGCCCTTTATATGTCATTCCTTAAACCTAGTTAGAATCCCTAGATCCTCTTCTTATTCCAGTTTAGTAAGCTATTTAGCTCTTAGTATGCCTACCTTAGGCCTATTAGTGATTTTCTGTATAGGTACTCTGTCCCTTATACGTCCTAATATACTAGATTATTTATCTAGTTTCTGTTCTTACCATATAGTAATTCTTGCTCTAAATTCCGCTATAGTTTCTTTTCCTTCGCGTCTTACAAGTGGATCCTTAAAGTCTTCTTACTTCCTAATCTTTGTATTAAACTTTTAATCTTTAGGCTAAATGTTTTATTTACCTAGTAAGTCTTCTAGGTTTATATATCTATCTCCTAGTCTAACTACTATTTATATTATAGATTCTCTAATCTATAAAGAAGCCGTTTACTTTTTACTTATAGGTGTTCTTATTTATACTCTAAATTCTTAACTTCTTAAATTCTTTAATCCTAAGCTTGCTTCTAACTTAAGCTTAGCTCCCGCCTTAGTTTAACTAGGCGTCCGTAGTATTCTTATCTCGTCTTAAGAGTCTTAAATCTCACTTATCTCGTCTTAAGAATCTTATGCCTATGGGAAGCTTTGTCCTAAGCTTATTCGTATATCTTTAAACTAAGCTGCTACCCTACTCTATTGGTTTTTGTCTATTATAAGTCCTTAAGTATGCCTTATCTTATCTTAAGAATCTTAGTTGTCTTTTATCTCGTCTTAAAAGTCTTAAGCCTTTGGCCTTTTGCCTTTATTAAGTACTAAAGTAGTTCTCTACCCTACTTCTTTTATATCTTACGAAGCGATAAATATTATATCTAGTGGGGTTTCGATCCCTACTAATATTCCCTATTCTATAATGGAATTATCCTCTACCTCTTATATAACATCTTTAAGGTCTATATATTCCTAGTAAACCGCCTTTATTACCTTATTATTACGAAATGTTTTACCTTTATTAAATTTATTATCCTTAATATCCAATCTGCGAACTAGTTTATTAGTTCCTCTATACTCTATAGATTTTGGCTTCTATAGCTAATAGCTTACGCTATACTTAGTGTCTTTATAAATTTGGTATGCGTTATTATAATAAAACGCGAAACTTCTAATTAAACATTCCTTTATTCCTCGCAGTATACTATTATCCCTCTATACGTATATATCTTCTACTAGTCTAGTTCCCTTTATTATATAGTAACTTTAACTATCTTTATAATCCCTTATAAAGTAACCTTATTTTCCACAATTTATATAAGCTCCGTTTTTAAACCATTAACTTTATTATAGAGTCCGCCTAAACATCTTTTACTATTAAGATCCCTAGTTTAGCCTATACTACTTAGTCCTATAATTACTAGATCCTTAACCTCTAGGTTTTTACGGTTTCTTACTCTATCTTTTATAGGCTTCTTTAATACCACTTAGGTCTATTAGCTCTACGCTATACCATAGTTTCTAACTTAGCTTTAGTTAATGCGTACTCTGCGCCTTATATAACTATAAAACTCTATCCTAGCCTCTTTTAGCCTATTCCCTTTAGTAGATCTAATTGTTAATCTTAATCGCTTAATCTATTAAATCCCTTAGGGTGTCCGCATCTTCTATTAGAATAATTACGTTCTAGACTTTAGCCTTAAGTCCCTATTTATACTATACTATAAGCGCCTTATTATTCTACTCTACTTATATCACTAACGTCTAGAACTGTGTTGTATACTCTATTACTAAGGTTTACTACATAATATCTTAGAGTTTTCTTTGCACTATAGTTATTGCCTTTAGGTCTTTAAACATTTACGTAAGTCGTTCTACAAATCTATTCTAGCTTAAGAATATAAACCGTACTTCTTAGTTTATAGTCATTATCCCGTTTGCTTATATCTTTATAAGGTAAAGCTTAAACTATTTAAGTGCTCTTCCTGTTAAGAACAATTCTGCGTATGCTATTTAATCTATAGGTGTTGCTAGCTTTGCTCCTTCTTACGCGACCTTAAAGTATATTTACGTAAGGAATCCTTTAAGCTTTAATCTTTCTCCTAAGAATCTTTTAATCGATAGTAACTTAACCTTTGCTGCGCCTATCCCATTAATCCTATTTTCGAGTACTATATTATTTTCCGTTAACTAGTTAACTATTTCTTATAACTATCCGACCATTATAGGTTGCTATAAGTTAGTGTCTGCTATACTAGTATTATTACCTAACCTTAAAGTAGTTACCGCCGTCGATAGCGTTATAGTGGCTGCTTTTAGTAGCATATTATTTAACTTTCTTGTATTTAATACTATAACTAGGTAGTAATTGTATAACGGAACCTTATAGCAGGTACTATAATAGGCTCGTTAATAGGCTAGGTGTATAAGTAATATAAATAAAAGTTAACAATATAATAATAACTGGTGGAGTAGTTGCCTAACAGATTAACTCTAATTATATTCTAAGAATTACTACAAGAAAGGAACTATCTAGGTAGGGACTGTAGTCCTTTAAATACACAACTATACTCCTAAGAAATCCTTCTTATATGTAATGTACGCATTATATATAAGGTACGTAAGTTCCTCTCGTTCCTTTTATACACTACGTAGCACGTTATATAACCTTAGTTACTATTCCTCATCATATAGTTCTACCGGCTCTATTCTAGACCGTGCCTATATTAACTAACTAGCTTTCTTCAACTCTTCTCTAAGTAGTTATAACATTGTACTTAAAGCGTCCGTAACACGAATAGGGCAGTAGCTTTTAAGATATATTCTAATCTAGAGTTAGATAGTAGTAAGGGTAAGGGTTCTAGCACTTATAATACTGCTCTTTAGCCAAATACTATAATGGGGCGCATTTCCGATGCCCCCGCTTAATACACTAAGGTATAGTACCTTAAACTTAAAAAGCGCTTAGGATAGATTCCGTTTTTTATATTAAGGTAATATCTAGCATATATCTAGCTTATATTTAAGATATAACCTAAATATAGCCTCGCGATAAACATTTCCTCGCCGATATTCTACTAGAGGAGATTTTCTATAAATAGAATTATGCTATTAGGAAGACTATAAATTATAAGTGCTATATATCCCTATTATATCCTAAATTTAACTATAATAGAATCTAAATGCCAAGCACACTATTTATATTTAGGAAAAAAAATTCGCAAGTAGTTATAGAGGATTAATTAAGCATATTAAGTCATATTTTTTAGTAAAATCCCAGATGTATCCACGTTATAACCTCCTTCTAACCTTAAAATAAAGAAAGGTAGAGGCTATATAATTAGGAATATAAAGCCTAGAGGTTAAAAAGAACTAAAATTAGATAATTTGGATAGTATATTTATCTATATATCTATATTATATCCTAAATCTAACTTATCTTAGCGGCTTAGAAGACACTTTATAGAGCTATTCGTATAAAGGAGGAACTATAGGTTATATACCCTATTAGTAAAGCAGTAAGAAAGGCTAGAATATATTATAATGGTATAAACTATTGTTCTCCTATCTAGGATATATTACTAATATATTTTAGCCCCCTTAACGGCTAAAGGTTATAGAAAATATAAAGCAACTTCAGCAGATCTAGGTATATTATTATTTATAATCTTACTATATTATAAATTTAACCAAACTATATAGAGGAGCTAGTTAAGCAGATACGTATTATATTCCGTTTTAGAATTCCATTAACCTTTAAGGGCAAGGCAAGTTTAGGCAGTTATAATTACTATATAACTATAATCTAACTTAAATATAGCCTAATCGCATTATAATGTTTAAGGTTATTAGTAAGCCTAAGAATTAGAAATGTTCTTTATGCAGGACTAGTAGTAAGAGTAAGTTTTCTAGTTATATTTCTGTTATATCTTAGATTAAATATAAATAGTATTCTTATCTAACTAGGCTATATATATCTAGTTTAATAAGGTATACTTATAGTTTTTAATTATATTACTGATATATTTATAATCTAATTATAAATAGAACTTTATTTTACCTAATATAACGCTAGCAGAGGTTATAGAAAACTTTAATAATGGGGAGTTATTTAATGCTAAGGAGGACTACGCCGTATAGGTTAAATAGGTTAAGGCGTTTATATATCTTAAATATATACTAGTTATATACTAGTTATATTATAAATACTATAAAGTATTATGCGCGGGCTATAGAATATTATATAGAGCATAGGCATAGCGCGGAGAATTTAGGTTAAGCTTTCTCTTAAATATTATAATGTTATTCTATCTAGGCAATTACCTTAATATAACCTCTACCCTTTATGCTTATAAATATAAAATTTTATATTAACTAAGTTCTCATTCTAATTTTCTAAGCTCCAACTCTATCTTCCGATTTTATAGTTTAATTACTTTTACTTTAGTTTCTATACGTAAAACCTAGGCTTCTTACTTATAAATATTTAATTAGGATTACTATATTGTTAACTATTATAAAATTTAAGCTTGTTAAGTAACAGTTATATAAAGTAAGGACTATACTACTCCTATATTATAACGAAGCCTTATAGGAAATACTACGGTGGACTTGTTAATGGGCTGGGTATATAGGTATAGAATAGTTAACAATGTAAATATAACTAGTGGAGTGGTTACCTAATAGACTAACTCTAATTATATTTTAAGATTTACTATAAAGAGAAGAACTATCTGGGTAGGGACTATAGTCCTTTAAATATATAACCGTACTTCTAAGAAATCCTCCTTATACGTAAGGTACGTCTTATATATAAAGTATATAAGTTTCTCTTATTCCTCTTATTTAATACGTAGCATATTATATAACCTTAGTTACTATTTCTCGTTATATAGTTCTATCGGCTCTATTCTAGACTATACCTTAATTAACTAACTAGCTGCTTCTAACTCCTCTCCTAGTAGTTATAATATTGTACTTAAAGCGTCCGTAACACTATCTCCCTCCTTCCTATTTTTGTCCTTAAAGACTCTTAATATCTTTAAGTTATTTACTAGAGGTATAATATCCGTCTAATTAATTTAGTTAATATTGTTACTTATTATACCTAAAGCTTCTTCTTCTTTATACGCCTAACGTTGTGCCCGCACTATTGCTACAATATTATTACTTAGTAAAATTATACTATCTCTATGTTCTCGTTATTTAAAAGAGGGATTAGTTTATGTTATATTAGTAAGTCTATCTTTATAATAACCGTCCTCTTATTTAGAGTATACTAAAGTAAATATTTATTTATTCTATAACGTTTACTCTACTTTTAATACTAAATATACGCGTTTATTACTCTTAATAGTTATCTAGTTCCCTAGTTAATTTATCCTAAGGTTTTATATTTAATCTACTGCTACTTATCTTAATAGTAAGTTATTTTAAGCTCTTGCTAAGTTAGAATATTCTTATAATATGGAATAGAAGGCCTTAGATACCTATATTGCGGTATCTACTTAGTTACTCCATCTTAAGAAGGTTTATAAAAAGGTCTATTTTAAGGAGTAAAAACTTATAGAATAAGGTTTATAGGAACTTGGCGATAAAAAACGGATTCTTCTTTAGCCGAAAAGGAAACAGATTTAAGTAGTTCAGCAACTACTCTTCTTAGGTCCCCCTTAGGTGATTTATTCTTTAGTAATCCTTTTTTATTAATACTACCTAACTTAATCTCCTTTAATACTCCTACACCTTTTTTATAGCGTTTTTTAGATTCTCTGGTAGCTCTTAGGTAGTCTTATTATAGCCTATCCACTTAACCTTATACTATGTTTTGTCGTTAATATCCTTATTACTAATAATCTTTAAAACTTGCTATTTGTTTTCCTCTTATCCTCTATATATATCTACTTTGTAAACTAGTGGCTTAATATTCTTATATACTAGCTCTAGTATTGCGATATACTATATAGGGTAGATATAAGCTTTGCAGCGTGGGAATTAAACGAGCAACTTTATTGTAAATCTATGGAAATCAAGTGGTATAAATACATGAAAGTAGACCCCGAACTCCGAAGCCCATGACTCATTTCTAACGTATCTAAGACATACGAGGGTAGTGCTGACGTAGGTGAAACAGGGTAATATGCAAGGTCCGGTAGTCGGTTACAGTAGATCTTTATTTTAGCTAGTAGGTTTAACTTAAACATAACCAGTAAAATCCTTTATATAATTTTAAAAGGTCCTAGTCTAACATAGTCTAACTTCTTGCTTAGTTATTAACTCTTAAAATTTTTATATAGTAGCTATACTTTATCCCCCTCCTTAAGATCTAGTCCCTTAGATCTCTTAGCGTTATAGTACCGTTTTATTTTTTTCTTATACCTTTTTCGCTAATTCTATAAGGTCTACATAAAGATTTATTAGTATCTTTATCCTTTCTTTAGCTATACTACTTGTTTTTTTTCGCTTATTGTAGTAACAGTAATATTCTTAGCTTATATCCGTAATTTGCCTTAAATAGTAATATGCTTATTCCTTCCTATAGTGTTATATTATATATAAACTATATAACTGGTAATAATAATACCTAATTATTCTGTGCGTAATTAATATAATGTCTTAGATACTGTTCTAGTATCTAATTTAATCTTTCCGTTTATTTATCCGTCTGCGGATAATATACGGTAGAAGTTACTACTCTAACTTCTTATTTTGCTAAGAATACCTCCTAAAATACTGCTATAAATCTTAGGTCTCTATCTAATATAATTTTGCTTAATACTTTATATTTTATAAACACTTCTTTAATATAGATTCTAGTAATATCTTCTACTGGGATTTCTTCTATATATGCTATAAAGTAGCCCTATTTAGTTAACTTGTCTACTATTATTAAGATTATATTATGTTCTTATCCGGTAATAGAATTTTTTTAACTTTAGTAACTTAATAATAAAGTCCTATAATATAACCTTCTATGGTCTCTCTGGTATTTTAATAGGTTATAGCCCTCTATATAGCTTATGCCTTATTAGTTTATTTCTTTAGTAATCTAAATACTTTTTTATTACTTTTCTGGCTATGCCCTAGATTCCGTTAATAATGTATTCTTCTTATAGTCTTAATACTAAGCCTATTACTCTATTATGTCCTTAAGTTATTCCCTTATAGAAATCTTCTACAAAATGCTCTACTATGCTTTTTAGGATATACTTTATTTCTTAGTTTTTATATATATCCATCTATAGATCTTCTAGTTATGCTTTTAGAATTCTTTATACCTAAAAGCTTTCTAGTATCTTATAGACTCTTTCTGGTTTATTATCCTCTTAAGTTACTACTAGTTTAGGATAATTATATCTAATTAATCTATCCTTATCTCTGCGTAGTATTGCTCCTAATAGTTTCTTATTATTTTGTAGTTTAGCCTTTCTGCTAAGTATATCTGCTCTTACATTTTTAGTTCCTTTAGTATACTAAATCTTAAAATAGTATTCTATAAGTATCTCTACCTATCTAACTTATCTATAATTAAGTTCTTTTATTATTAGGAACCCTATTAGGTTCTTATAATCCGTCTTAACTATAAATAGTTTCTCTACGCCTTATAAGAATGCTCTTTATTCCTTAAATGCTACAACTATACCTAATAACTCTTTGTTGTAGACGTTATAGTTTAACTCTAGTAATGTTATCTTTTTACTATAACATGCTACTAGATGCTATATATCCTTATGCCTCTATAGTAAGTATGCTCCTAGTGCGTAGTCTAATATATCCGTTTCCACAACCGTGTCTAATCCTAGTTAGTAGATTTTAAAGATTGGCTTTTAGGTAAATAGCTCCTTAAGTTCCTTAAACAACTTCCTTTATTTGTCTCCCTATGCCTATAGTTCCTCTTTCTTTATAAGCCTAGTAAATGGTTTAATATTCTTTAACTATTATACTATAAACCTCCTATAGTAGTTACAAAATCCTAAAAATAACCTTAACTGCATTATATTCTCTAGTTCTTGCCAACTTACTATAGCTTTAATTTTCTTTAGGTCTATATTAATATGACCTAGTTTAATAATAAATTTAATAAAATTGGTCTTCCTTATAAAGAACTCGCATTTTTTAATTACTACTAGCATCTGTTCTTCCTATAGTCTCTTTAAAACCCATTTAATATATTCCCCGTGTTCTTCCTTAGTTATTAAGTAGATAATAATAATATTAAGGTATACTATAATAAATTTATTAAGGTGCTCTCCTAATATACTGGTAATTCTTTTCTAAAATATTACTGGTGTATTTATTAACCCAAATTGTATAACTAATAGTTTATATAGTCCTTCTCTTAATTTAAAGGCTACCTTCTATTTATTGCCTTCCTTAATTCTAATCTAATGGTACGCCTATCTTAGATCTATCTTTATAAAGATTTACGCATTGCCTATCCAATCTTAAATTTTGCTAATTAAGGGTAAAGGATACCTATCCTTTTAAGTAATGCTATTTAACTGCCTATAGTCAATACATAACCTAAGTTTTCCGTTCTTCTTTGGTATAAATAGTACTGGATAACCTGCTAATAACTGCGATAGTCTAATATATCCCTTTTATAAGTTTTCCTAGACAAACTCTTTAAGTGCTCTTAACTCCTCTTAAGTAAGCTTATAGGTTAGAAAGAACCTTAGACTTATTTTTAGTTCTAACTCTATTTTATAGTCCTATACTATATAATCTGCTAGCTTTTTACTTTCTAGGCTCTATAGCTTCTTGCTATACCTATAGTATCTTTTTAGTATATAACTTAAGCCTTACTTAGTCTCTTCGTATATCGCTCTGACTTAGTACTTAGTTTACTATCGCATTTTACGGCGTTAAGTATTTTTAATATTAACTTAACCTGTAATCTAATCGATCTTTAGGTTATATTTCTGCAACTAAGGTATTTCTAATACTGCCTTATCCCGTCCTAATAGTAGGATATTAAAAGATATCTTAATTCGTCTTCCTTTAATAGTTATCTAAATAGGTCCTATTTTAAGATTGATAATCCCTCCTCTATAGGCTATTAGATCTCCTAAAATTATAACTAATAGGTAAAGTTACTCCTTTTATCTATAAGGCAATTCTATTCTTTTAACTGCTGCTAGTAAGATATAGTTCCGCATTACTCTACTATCTATTAGTACTTTAAACTGCTAATCTTACCAATTAACTTATAAATTTAGGTATTGTCCTTAAATTCCTTTAAGGGTTTAAGGCTCTACTACTAGCTCCCTTTAGTTTTATAGGCCTCCACTTTTCCTAATTATTAGCTACGTAATCCTATTGTATTTAGCTTACTCTTTAGCTAATACCTAGTTTGCTTTTTATCTTTAATATACTATAGACACGTATTTTCTAAGTATTTCTACCACTATTATCCGTCTAAGTATTCTTCTATAAGGAATCTTTTTAGTTAAAGTATTAAGTTTTCTAACTCTTGCACTTTTACTAGATGCCATCTATATATATACTTAACGTTTCTATATTATCGCTTATCTAGCGCCTAATATATCCTTATAGGGTATTTCTAATTCTTTTCCTTTGGATTCTTATATATTTTATATATATTGTCTACGCATATAATCCACAATAGCGTATAGTGTGCTAGGTGCTTTAGGTTAACTCTTAACTTATCTTTATCTTTAAGTTTAAACCTTTACTATGTTAATCTAAACGTTATAACTTTATTTATAGGTACTAAGATATATCTCTTACTTCTCTAGTTCTCTAATTATTCCTCTAAATCCTTTAATGTTATAATTAAGGCTCCTTTAATGTGAGTTATAGCCTTTTCTGTAATAGGGTAGTCTTAGATAACTCGTTTATCTAACTATATATAGAAATCTTCCCACTTATCGTTATGTCGTTGCCTATACTACTTTTAGTATAGCTATTAGAGTGTATACGGCTTGTCCGTAAGGAAGTATCTTCTTATTACTATATTATAACAGCCTTTTATATATCGTTCTTTAAACCTAATAGAGATTCCTAGATTCTCTTTGTTTTCCAGTTTAGTAAGCCACTAAGCTCTTAGTGTGCCTGCCCTAGGCCTATTAGTAATTCTTTATATAGGTGCTCTGTCCCTTATACGACCTAGTGTACTAAATCTCTTATCTAGTTTCTGTTCTTGCTATACAATAATTCTCTATCTAAATTCTTCTATAGTTTCTTTTGGTTTACGTCTTATAAGTAAATTCTTAAAGTTCTCTTACTTCTTGATTATGGTATTAATATTTTAATCCTGTTACTAAGCCTTGCTTGCAATTTCTTTAATAGTCCTTATTTATGTTTAGAAATCTTAGTCCTATAGGATTCTTAATCCTAAGCTTACTTCTATCTTAAGCTTCGCTCTAGCTTTAGTTTAACTAGGCTTCTATAGTGTTCTTATCTTATCTTAAGAGTCTTATGCTTTTAGGAAACTTCGTCCTAAGCTTATTTATATATTACTAAACTAAGCCATTACTCTGCTCTATTGGTTATTGTCTATTATAGGTCCTTAAGCTTACCTTATCTCGTCTTAAGAATCTTAGTTATCTCTTATCTCTTCTTAAGAATCTTAAGTCTATGGCCTTTTACCTTTATTAAGTACCGAAGTAGTTTGCTATCTTACTTCTTTTGCGTCTTATAAAGCGATAAACATTGTATCTAGTAGAGTCTTAATCCCTACTAATGTTCCCTATTCTGTAGTGGAATTATCTTTTACCTCTTATATAATATCTCTAAGGTCTATATACTTCTAGTAAGCTATCTTTATTACCTTATTATTACTAAATGTTTTGCCTATATTAAACTTATTATTCTTAATATCTAATTTACAAACTAGTTCGTTAGTTCCTCTAAACTTTAATTATTTTAGCTCTTATGGCCAATAGCTTACGCTATACTTAGCGTTCTTATAAATTTAGTATACGTTATTATAATAAAACGTAAAACTTTTAATTAAATATTCTTTTGTTCCTTGCAGTATACTATTGTCCCTTTATATATATATGTCTTCTACTAGTCTCGTTCCTTTTACTGCGTAATAATTCTAACTACTTTTATAGTCTTTAACGTAGTAACCCTATTTTCTATAATTTATATAAGCCCCTTCTTTAAACTATTTCTCTTACTATAGAGTCCGCCTAAATATCTTCTGCTACTAAGATCCCTAGTTTAGCCTCTGCTTTTTAGACCTTTAATTACTTAATCCTTATCCTCTAGGTTTCTATAGTTGTTTATTTTATTTCTAGTTTTCTTTAGTACTACTTAGGTCTATTAGCTCTGCGCCATACTATAGTTTTTAACTTTAACTTTATTAATGCGTATTTTGCGCCTTATATAACTATAGAACTCTATCCTAACCCTTCTTAGCCTGCTCTCTTTAATAGATCCTATTATTAATTTTAATTACTTAATTAATTAAATCCCTAAGAGTGTCCGCATCTTCTATTAGGATAATTATATCCTAGACTTTTACTTTAAGTCCCTATTTATACTATGCCATAAGCGCTTTATTATTCTATTTAACCCATATTCCTAATATTTAAAACTACGTTATATACTTAATTGCTAAAGTTTATTATACTAGGTTTTAAAGCTTTCTTTTTACCATAGTAGTTACCTTTAGGTTTTAAATATTTACGTTAATTATTCTACGAACCCGTTCTAACTTAAGAATATATACTATACCTCCTAGTTAGTAGTTGTTATACTATACTCCTATACCTCCATAAGGTAAGGTTTAAACTACTTAAGTGCCATTCCCGTTAAGAATAATCCTGCGTAAATGACTTAATCTATAGGCGTTCCTAGTTTAACTCTTTCCTATATAACCTTAAAGTATATTTGCGTAAGGAATCCCTTAAGCTTTAACTTCTCCCCTAAGAATTGCTTAATTAAGGGTAACTTAACCTTAGCTACTCCGATCCTATTAATCCTTTCTTTAAGTATTCTATTATTATCTATTAATTAATTAACTATTTCCTATAGCTATCTAACAGTAACTAGTTGCGAGTTAGTATCTACTATACTAGTGTTATTACCTAATCCTAAGATAGTTACTACTGTGGACGCCGTTATAGCTGCTGCTTTTAGTAGCATATTATTTAACTTTTTTTACTATAACCTTAGTAGTAAATATATAACAAAGCCTTATAGGAAATACTATAGTGGACTTATTAATGGGCTAGGTATATAGGTATAGAATAGTTAATAATATAAATATAACTGGTGGAGTAGTTACCTAATAGATTAACTCTAATTATATTCTAAGATTTACTATAAAGAGAAGAACTATCTAGGTAGGGACTATGGTCCTTTAAATACACAACCGTACTCCTAAGAAATCCTTCTTATATATAAGGTATGTCTTATATATAAGGTATATAAGTTCCTCTTGTTCCTCTTATTTAATATATAGTATATTATATAACCTTAGTTACTATTCCTCGTTATATGGTTCTATTGGCTCTATTCTGGACCGTGCCTTAATTAACTAACTAGCTACTTCCAACTCCTCTCCTAGTAGTTACAATATTGTACTTAAAGCGTCCGTAATATATATCCTAAATATAGTTAGCTTATAAGCTAAATATATTAAGGATATATCTAAATAATCCTACCTAATAGTAAAATAGGCCTATGAGAGAGCGAAACCTAACTATTATTTAATGTTATAATAGAGGAAACTAAAAAAATTATTAGCTTTATAAAATTTGGTAAAATTTAAAATATAATATACTAGAGTAAATAAAAGCAATAGATTGTAAGCGAGATTTTAATTATACGCCTTGCGAACTTCATAATTACAACTATAGGCGTATACTAGTTCTAGAAGATAATATATCCAATATAATATTATTAAAATTAAAATCTTTATTCTCTTTAATACTTATAGATATAGTATTAGCTTTTCCTTTATTAGTATAGGCCTATTTTCTTAATTTTTCTAGCTCTTTTAAAACTTGTAGAACTATAGCAGGTTATATTAGCGATATATCTACATTAAAGCCATAATAAATTTATATATTTACCCTTCTCTACTAGAGTCATTCTTTTGGTAATAGATGTAGTTCGTAATATATATATAATTCTATGCTAATAATACGCCTTCCACGCTTTAAAATTAAAAACATTAATTCTTTGCCCACTATAATTATTATAATAATACTATATTACGGATATATAAGATATACTAACATTAAAATAGCAGCTAAAAGGCTTAATTAACGCCCAAGATTATTCGCTTAAAAAGAGAAGCATTTAACAGCGTTTATATTCTTTATGATTATAAAGAATATATTACTGTCTATTCTACTATAATATAAATTTATTCCAGATATAATATATATATATTGCTTATGTTAACACCAGTTTACAATTTTATGGTTATTACTATACTTTTCTATAACCGTAAATATTAGAATGTGGATATAATATAGATTAATTAAGGATATAATATCTCTATACCTTTAATAGCGTCCAAAATTTCGTAATATTGCTTATGGCTTATAACCTCTATAATTAAAGCCATACATTACCTAATACTATCTTAGCCTATATTTTTAGCTCCAATAACCTAATAAATACCGCAAAGAATATAGGTTTAGTAATATATAATTGCAGACTTTATATAGCCCTGCTAGGTCTGCGAGGGGTTAATATCTACTAGGTAAAGACTAAGCCCTAATATATACTCATTATAAAATACCTTTTACCTACGCCCTATCTATATCTATAAGAGCTATATAAAATCTACGTTTATAAATATAACTTTAATAACTTAGCCGCAATTCTTATATAAGCGGAATATAGTATAGAAAAGTTGTTAATATATCTCTGCTAATTAGTCTATAGCTTAGTTTATAAAAACTCTTATTAATATAATAACTATAGCCGTATTAGAATAAAGATATAACCGTAATATAACTAGGTTATATAATACCTTTATTAATTCTAGGGATATTTATAGCAATTACAACCTTATCTAGCCTAGCTATACCAACTCGTTTAAACGACATATTAATCTTAAATATTTTTAATGTTAATAGTATTTCCGCCTGGCCTTTTTAAAAGTATATAATTATTAGCTTACTATTTTTATAGAATATATCTTATATATATTTAGGACTAGTTTTATAATGCAGATACTTTTTAAATATTACCCTGTATATATCTTAACCTTATAGAAATAATAAAAGCTGTTACTTTTTAATTATATATTAAATCTTATTATAATTTACTAGGCTTTAATAAAGGCTTAAAAGGCTAGTGACATCATATTTTTTTATAAAACTCTTTTATTAAAGAGCTGTATATAAAAGAGCCTAATAAAGTAAGGATAAAGCATTAATATAGCTTAGATATAATATACTTAGAGTAAGACCTAGCCCCAACTATCGCTAGATTTATTATTAAAGTTCTTTAATAAGCTATATTAGAACCTTTAACGGAGGCACTAAAGGATACGTATGTTTACTATAAGAAGTTAAAATAATATAAGGGCAATCCTTAATATTATCTAGCCATATATAATTAAACTCCACGTTATATAAGGCTAGTACCTATTCTCCAGACCTTTAGGCGTGGTTATAACCTAGATATATTAATATTATATTATAGTTATATATATATTATAATAACTTACTGCAATTATCTAATCCTTTCTTTTTATACTTTACTGCTATATAGGTTTCTAGGGTACCCTAATAGCCCTAGTTAAGTAAATCTCTTAAATATTTTAATAAGTATCTTAAAACTAAAGAAAGAGACTTTTGGTAGTGTTTTTTTATAGTTCTATATTTAACTTCCCTTAGTATAGTATATACTTGCCATAGGTTTATATATAAGTAACTAGTTATAGTTTAGTTATAGTAGTAATATATTTAGGATCTATTAGATACTAACTGTGTACTTTATAATATAAAGATATAGCTTATAACTAGCATTCTACTCTATATAGGCAATTTAATACAATTATAAAGCCTATATATACGTTAAGAAAAATAGATAATATAAATAAATATCTTACGTGTTCATGTCTCTTCGTTTAATATTATCTTAATTTAATTCTATTAAATTGCTAAGGAAATGTATAAAAGTTCGCAACGTCTATATTATAACTTAGATATAGTAGCATAATATTATAGATATATTATACTTTTTTTATAATTTACGTATTCTTTCCTAGTCCTCTACTATAATTTGCTTATAGTAAAAGTTTTATAGTTAAGGGTCTAAATATTCGCAATAAAACACGCCTAAATAGGGTATTTATCTTCTAAAATACTTTTAGAGGCTAAGAAGAGGGTATATTATACTTATTTTATTCTTTAATATATATAAGTATTATATCTATCTATATTAGAACCCAGTTATATATAGGATCTATCTAGGATATAGTATCTTACATTTTCGTACATCTTTATAATATTCTTATTATTTAGCTATAGGCTAAATAAATCTATAATATATCTAATCCCGTACTTAGAGGACATAGAATATTTTAGTATCTCTTAACTAAATATAAGTTTTTCTACTATAAGCGATCCAGTTTATATAATTAATATTAAGCCTAGCTATATTATAGAAACGATTAGTTTATATATTATATATAGCTCGCGTTATATAATTCTACTTACTATTAGCGTTAAAGAAGAGATATTAGCAGATCGTTATAGCATAGGCATTTAGGATTAAATATCTTTATAGTACTCCTAATATAAGCCGGATATATCCTAATTACTATCTTTAATATTTATTGACCCGAGTTTACGAGTGGTCTATTACTTTTAGGTTCTGGATTTTAAACCCTCACCAAGCCTACTTCTGATTGGTTAGAAAAAAAACTTACGCGTAGTAAGTTGTGGCAGAATCCACGTGACGAACGTCAAAATATTATAAACATTAAAATATCCTAGTATTGCGCCTTCCTTTTTATTAACACCTCTATTAATACCGCTATATATTATAAATATAGCAAATCCTATTGCAATTAAGTACAGTAAGTGCTATATCTATAAGCCCCGCCTTAACTTTGTTAAAGATAGCCCTTTAAAGAAGATTTTAAAGCTGTGCTAGTTATATTGGTTAAAGGCGCGTCTTCCCTATATATTACTTCTACTTCTGCTTACTTTTCTAGGCTTCTAAATATAATTTAAATAAGCGGAGAGCTTTTATAGAGTTTGGTCTTACTACTAAGAATTATCCTATAAGGCGCCAGTAAACTGTTCTACCTAAAAATAATACTAAGAACGCCTTCCTGCCTCGCGGCCAGAACAGTTAAGATACCCTTAAAATAGCTTAACGGCGGAAGACAATTAGGATAATATAATGGGAGTACCGCATTCTTAATTGGCGGGGTAAAGCTCACTCGCCTACTTCTCCGCTATATACTATAGATAAAGCTCTAGAACTAGCTCCTATGCCTACTCTACCGCTAATACCACCTTCCTTACAGTAAGCTCCCTTGCGGCAGGCTCTAACTACGGCCACACTACTACCCATTTCGGCTATCGACTGGGAGCGAATTAAGAAGTTTAGGAGTATACTATAGGCTAAATATATAGAGACGTGCAGTTGTTGTAAGGAGCGGTGGTTCTAAATGGGCCTAGCTATAGAGGGTAATAATCTAGGTATATATAAAGCCTATATTAAGGACATTAATAGCCTTAAGGATCTAACCGCTCCTCCCCTATTTGGTAAAAGTAATAGGCTTAATCTGGGGCCTGTTACTAGCTTCTTACCTATACTTACCGCGGTAGAGGAGCTTCTAATTGCGTACGTATACGCGGTTAGCAATATCGCTATACTAGCTACGTTTACTACTTTGGCTAAAACATACTAAAGACTTAGAGGTAGCTACTACGGCTACCTTCTAAACTTAATATACTGGTCGTAAGGCCTATAGCAGTAGAGGGTAGCGAATACCTAAGTTAGCGGTTTACTAAACGGTATACCGTAAGGCGCTCTATTATAGTACTATAGCTTTACTTTCTAAAGGTTAATTATCCTAATTATTATAATGTTAAAATATATAGTACCTGGCTTACTAGCTTACCTAAAAATGGCTCTATATTAGATTAGCTACCTTATATTAATAAGTTAGAGTCTACTTCTAATAGCCTAACGGCTTACCTTACTACTCCTATATAATATCCTCCTGTTATTAATCCTTTGCCTACCAAGCTTAGTAGTAATATACTAAACAGCG
>Ga0307515_10003626_pt1 | contig 32439 bp, 41 predicted proteins | sample 17_EM_MG_FD_194513 | JGI IMG/M metagenome (GOLD analysis project Ga0307515, IMG submission 194513) | Populus trichocarpa ectomycorrhiza microbial communities from riparian zone in the Pacific Northwest, United States - 17_EM | ecosystem: Host-associated > Plants > Roots > Unclassified | place... | reverse complement strand
AGAAGCAGAACGCATCGCCCACAGCCGGCGCCTCCGCAGAGAGGATCAGACTGCCTAGCGTTCGGCAGCAGAAGCAGAACGCATCGCCCACAGCCGGCACCTCGGCAGAGAGGATCAGACTGCTCAGCGTTCGGCAGCAGAAGCAGAAAACGCCCACAGCCGGCACCTCGGCAGAGAGGACCAGACTGCTCAGCGTTCGGCACAGAAGCAGAACGCATCGCCCACAGCCGGCGCCTCCGCAGAGAGGATCAGACTGTCTAGCGTTCGGCGGCAGTAACCAAGAAATCAAGCCAAGTACCGCCAGCATCTTCAGCTCCACCGATAGCGAGTCGTGTTACAAGAAGTCAAGAAGCTATGGAAAGCCCTCAACGAGATCACTGGAAAAGAGCCATGAAGGAAGAAAGTCGATGATATTTTCATGTCGTACTCAGAGGCCGCTATCAAAGCCGCAATCGAAGTCAAAGGGAAACTCTCAGAGAAGTATATGATCACGAACCTCGGCCCGGCACGCCAATTCCTTGGCATCAAAATCCACTGCGAAGATGCCGGGATCTGAGTCGGTCAGAAAGCCTATATCACCACGATTCTCAGACGATTCGGCATGGGACATACTCACGGTGTCTCGACACCCATGGATTCCAATGTAAAGTAAAGTTGGACTTGGCCAAGGATCGGGGGGAGAAGGAATTGGAAGATATCAGAGACTATTAAGCAGTCGTGGGATCACTAATATACGCAGCACTTGCAACTCGGCCAGATATCTCTACCTCAAATGTACAGCCGATTTTCGACTACATTTCAACGGCAATGGCATCGGCACCAGCATCGGCACCAGCATCGGCATCGGCATCGGCAATAGTCTCGCAGGGTACTTGGATTCCGATTGGGCCAATGACAGCGTGGACCGCAAATCTCAAGGAGGCCGTATGTTTCTCGCCAGGTATGGAGCTATCTCGTGGCAGTCTTGAAAGCAAAGCCTCATCGCCATGTCAACTCTCAAGGCCGAGTGCATCGCCTGCTCGAGACATAGTCAACTACTCCTACATAAACACGGACGAAAATGTGGCAGATATACTCACGAAAGCAATGGGTTTATGGTAATTGGAGGTCAATTGGAGGTCAATTTAAGGTTGGATTTAAGGTTGTTTCACTTTTCTTGTGGGAATACGGATTTTTTTGTTTATATGGATGGCCATCCTCAGGCTACGGTAGTACTCTTTCCCTGCTCACTTCTCAAGCAGGGTTTTAAGGAGGCTACTATGGGAATCACAAGTTGCGCATCATCTTTGTTTGTTTGTTTGTTTGTTTCTTGCTCCACGGAGCGTAGCAAGAGGGGGAGTGTTGCATAAATAGATCTCAGCTCTCATACGGGCTGACTGGGCTGGCTCTGATACGGGCTGACGGAGCTCAGCCGTCTCTACATTTAGATGAGTACGTGTTCGTACCGTATATATATGGCCTTGTGGCCCTCTTAGAAAGTATAATTAAAGCTTCTAGCAATCAGTATTTCAACATTGTATGTTACTTTGGATGGTTTGGTGATTTTTTGATTGACTTGGTAGACTGGCTGATCTCTCTTGAAGGTATAAGGCTCATATATGTACAAGCTCCCATATCCGTTTGCATACACGTTTTTACTATCATGAGACGCTCTCCCTGATCCTGATACAGACCATGCATATCCTCATACAAGCCGAGCCGCCAAACAGAGCTGAGACTCACAAACAAACGGAGCTGAGACTCACGATGCAGGTACACATGCAACACCACACGCCACTCCGATCTCCGCATTGACTATCTCTGCAAGAGCTCTGCAGGATCTCTAGATTCTCATTATATATAAGACGTAGATTTACGTCTAAATAGATAAGAGACTGCATCTGTATCGTACATTTAACATCTATTGTCGAAAATATGACGCAGTTAAATTATCTACCGTACAAAGCGAGAATAAGAGGCATATATAAGATACCATATCCAGGACCGACTGCCGTACAGAGCCCGAGAGAGCCGAGGACTGTACTAAGCCTGAGGCTACTGCAGAATCAAGCACCCTACCAAGCCCAAGGTTACCAAGCATGAAGCCTGAGTGCAACACATATTCTTGAAAGTACGATACAGATGAAATCATGAACTATTTAACAGTAAGTTTATGCCTCATATACTGGAAGAGTCCGGCGGAGATAATGGAGAAGAAAGTGGAGGGTGACGAGTGAGCGATCTACAAGTATGAGTCCACTCAGTGACTCAGTGTATCGGCGACATCGACCTCATTCCAGAACTTTCTAGCAATACATATAATTATAGTCCTCCATTCCAAAATTTCCCACGACGACAAATCACAGTCCGGTGAAGAGCAGGGCCTTGCTTGGACTGGACGGACTTTTTCCATTTATGTACGTAGGTGACTGTTTCTCGGTTTTGCTGTGGAAGTCTTATATACTTCGGTCGGGACGGGAAGAGCAGATTGATGGGACTTCTTACCATGGCGATTAGTGAAAATATCATCATTTGGCTTCGACCTGATAACGCAGATTCTAACAAAATCAGCCTTAATTTTGCCCATTTCCAATGTATAATCCAGAGTCGATGTAATCTGGCAAAGCATCATGCGACAAGTTAAAAAAACCCTTACCACTTCTGCCTAGAAAACCTTTTGAAACTGCGGCAGTTTGCATATGTAATGCAGTCAGAGCCTGATCGGTTCAGATTAGAATCATTCTGCCACCTCCGAAACCAAAGGATTTAATTTCTTTGTTCGGGTCTTGGCGCATATGATGTCGCATTGCAGGATGCATATGTATTCTCGATTTAAACTGGAATAGAATCTCTAATTTGCAGGGATTCTTAGCTGGTGTCTGCGGTGTTACATCTCTCTTATCACTCATTATTGGCCATGGAAATGGTGCATCCTGCAACGCTGCAGCTAGGTGTAGGACTAGATCGTTATCCGGGACGGAAACCTTGCTTTGGAATGTGGCCTGCTTGACTCCATTCCATTACTCAGAGATAGCCGGCTAATCACACCGGGATTGAAGAGTTCAATTTGCTCACGCCGTTGACCCACTCAAGCACCGATTTCACAAGTGTAAAGTGCCAACTTCAACTAAAATGCTTGGGATCAACTTTAGAGCAACACTCCCGGCTCAATTTTATAAAATGTGTTCTAATTAGCCGCCTAGCTAGCACCTGGAAGATCTTCGTACTGTACATTCAAAATAATAATATAGTTTTTAAAAAATTATTCATTTCAAGCCTTTAAATTTATCGTAAAAGAAACCCGTTCGGGATGTTGTGCAGGACTTGAGGTAGAACGCGACAGCCAGATGGACTAACTACGGCTCTATACTACCTAATATGACAATAAGAAATCCTAAGACTTCATTAGGCCGCAAATTGAAAAACTCTATCGACAATGTATAGTTAATATGAAAAGCGTGGTTTAGGGGAACTGGTGAAGGATCCTAATGAACGTCCCCACTGAACGATGTCGCTACCATAGAGTGAGGTTTAACCCAGATTTTTTTGCAGTTCACTCTTGGAGCTTTAATTTGTCTAGTAAGATAAGAGCGGTGGCGCCTGCTATTCAGAACCCCTGCATCGATCCGAGCAGAGTAGATATGTTTGTGATGTAGCGATTCTGGGTATGAACAGAGATTTGATTTTTCAATGTGGAGGTCTGCAATGGGAGCGTATCATAGTTCAGCTAGCCGCTCAATCGTTGTGCAATGTAGCCAACACAGGGATGTTTGCACCCACTAGTGTACCGTAGACCGCGTGCCACGCAGCGCTACTATGCATAGGACGAACTTTGCATTATGTTTATAGATTTGAATACGTAACCCCAGAATTGAGGCCCGACAGCACCCGCTAACCTGTCCTTTTGGGTGTGCGGCTAGTTTGTGCAATTCATACACAAGTGACTTCAATTAATGTTCGGCACCCAGTGCATGCAAGATGTTTTCATTGATTGGCTAAGATTATACTATGCAACCTCCTGTGCTCTCTTCTACTAAAACCCTGCATGTCGCACTCACTACCTTCAGAACACATCTTCCGGACGCGCCGCCTCCAGATTACACCTTCAAAGCCCCACCTTTGGCACCACAAAATACGCCTTTAAAGCCCAACTTCGACGCCATTGAATACAGAACTCTCCCAGGACAGCCAAGACTCCCTATCTGTTAACGCTCGCAGTGATTACACCTCCATCACCATGGCCAGCAGTAGTCGCAGCACCAACATCAATGCACGAGACAACATCATCAACAGCGCGAACACAACTACGGTCAACAGCAACAACACCACCGACAACAGACGTACCTATCAGCATTCGATGCCCATTGAGGTTAAAGACTCGAACGTCCATATTGGTGCTCCAATCTGTTTCCCTGCTACAATAAGTAATCGCTTTCGGCTAATGCTGCCTCTGTTTAGGAGATACCTCTAAGCCTCGTACTCGGACCCGTGAAGAATTGGAAAAGTTAGGTAGGTGGTCTTGTTTAGCGAAGAAGCTCCATTATGGTTTCTCATAACTGATCTCACTGTTCCAGTTGAATCGGAAATCGATTGGGACATACTCTCCCGCCAGTTGTCTGTCGCCGACCAGGACAAGCATCGACCCACGATCTCCCTTGACCGTAACGAGCCGAAATATTTTTGGATCACCAAAAACATTGACTTCACCCAGTGGGAATCAGATGAGAACTTGCAAGCCCTGTGGCTATCTGGACCACATAACCGCGGAATGAAAGAGGTGTCCTCGCACATCATCGGCACTACCAATGAGAACGCCAATCAATCAAACAGTTCGGTACTGTACTTCTTTTGCTCAACTGCAACAATGGCTCGAGGTTCGATTGCAGCCGTCTTTGCCCACACGCTGCTCCAACAGATTGTCTGCTCCTCTGACGCTGGCAAAGCCACAACGATTGCTGTGACTTTTCTCAAGTCCCTCCTGTGGGAACATATCCAGCAGCAGCGCTTATCGCGTTTCGAGGAGAACGATACTCTATTGATGACAGTAGAAAAGATCCTTGATGTTCCTGATAGTGAGCTTGACAGAGCTTTAGTGGAAGCCATTAGGACAGCCGAAATCCAAAAGTTATCAATTATCGTCGATGGGATCGACATCACCACACCGGGTGGAAGAGTATTTGTTCAAAACATCTACTTCCTTGTGACGTACATGGTTACAAATACAAAGTTCAAGGTTGTTCTGACCAGCATACAAAACTCGGATCTGCAGAACACATTCGGAATGTTGCCGTGCACGTACATTGAATACGATAAGGAGCGAAAGGGTTTGCGCTTCCGCCATCCTCTAGCCTATATCATAGCTAACTAACTGATTTAGAGTGTCTTCGTTTTCTTCAACATGACGATACACGGTATGACAAGATTTCAGATCAGCATTGCGGTTCGCTGGAGTGGCTTTGGAAACATCCACAATACCTAAAATGGTCTGCATCGAAAACCTCCAGCCTCCTATACATTGAGGGGAAGCCGGGTAGTGGGAAAAGCACCCTTGCAAAGTATTTCGAGAAAAACCTTACGAAGAGAGAACCAAATGCACGTTCAAGTACCGTTGCCCATTACTTCTACTCGATCCGCGGGACCGTGGTGGAGAGTACCCATGAGAATATGTTGCGGTCAGTTCTCTACAGTATACTTAAACAGGATGAGTCCGCTTTTTTTCACTTCCAACAGAAATTCCGCGATTTTCGGCACGCCAACCGCTCAGAATGGCCTTACGAGACTCTGAAAAACGTTCTATCCTCTTTCGCAAACCATCCCTCAACAAAACCACTTTATCTCACTCTTGATGCGATGGACGAATCCAAGGAAGACGACAGACGCAGCATCATAAAGCTGATATGCGAGCTGTGTTCAGACAAAAACCCTTGTAACATAAAGGTATTCCTCGCAAGTCGACCTGTTGCGGAGCTCAAACACCACATCCAAGAATGCCATCATGTTATAATAATGCAAGATGAGAATAAGCATGACATTTCTAGATTTGCAGATGATTTCCTCAAAAATGATCTCAGGTTAACAGGGAAAGTACTTGGTGAAGCTGCCGATTATATTACTAGATATGCTGAAGGTGTATTCGTATGGGTGAACTTGATTAGGGCCGAACTACTCACGGTTGTCGAAACTGGCTATACGAATGACGATATCTTACGTTGTCTGAAAGCTCTTCCTCGGGATCTGGAGGATATGTACAAATTTATGTTCAGCAAACTCGAGAATAACAAACCTCAATTCATCCAGGATGGGATAAGGCTTTTCCGATTTATTCTATTTGCATTTCGCCCCCTTACTGTTGAAGAACTGCGGGATGCCCTTGCTGTGCCAGATGGTCACAATACTTCCTATGACAAATTCCAGCGAAACAGAATAGATGCAATCGCGAGACGAATTGCGCACTGTGGAGGTAACTTTTTGGAAATTAAAGGTATATCACCCTAAGCGAGAGGTGTGCATTATGGAATTAATTGCTTCTGTAGCGGATGGAATTGTTCAGTTTATGCACCAAACTGCCCGCGATTTCTTGATCCAAACCATTCCAAATGCCTCGAATTTGAAGTTCAAAATTAGCGATAAGGCCCACAGGACGATAATCAGAACGTGGGTGCGGTATCTGATTATTTGCTTCACAAGCCCCATCGTGCGGGCTAGTTTCTCCAAAATCGAGAGTTGGGGTCCAGGAGACTTTCAAACATATGTTGAATATTTGAACCATTGGCCATTGATCGAATATACACTTCGCTATATCAAAGACCACCATGACCGCTGCGGCCAAAAGAAAATCGTTTCACGACTCGTTAAAGCACTGGTCCAAAGGTTGACCGAAAATCACACCTCATACTTTCTAGGGAGTTGGATTGCTTTTCGCTTCGGACAAACCAATTCTACTCTAACGGATCTTCTGCTCCGCTTAGTAAAGACCATGCGATTGGGACAAAGCATTCACTGTCATAAGCATCAAGCATCCGCTGAGAGTTTCAAATGCAATATCCTCGACGCCTCTGCAGAACTTAGGTTATCCCGAGTATCAGAAGCGTTGCTGCTAATATTCACGCAAGGCGATAGTCACACCCAAAGCAAAACACATCTGATTATATGTGCACAGAAAGGGCTCGCTGCAGCAATGCGACTATTGCTTGAGCTGAATGTGGACAAGGACTCCCAGGATAACGACGGACGTACGGCGCTGCACTATGCTGCGGAGAATGGTGATGAGGGCATTGTTACGCTACTGGTAGATCAGGGGGCTAGAAAACATATAATGGACAAGCATAACAAGACAGCACTGCATCTAGCCATTGAGAAGTTGTGAGTTCCTTCCTTGGCGATGACTTCCTATCGAAAGCATCCATTGTTAACGCGAGCCTGATATATTTCATACAGCAGTCTGTGAGTGGCCGCTAAATCTGTTCCGGGTTCGGATAATAAAAGATTGACTAGAGATTGATGACCTGACTCAATAGATAGTAAGTTTGAATCGGCCATTCAATGTGGCAAGAATGCTTGACTAACCAGAGACCGCCTGCTGAATTCCATAGTGAGTGAGTCGCCGACTATGGCACGTGGCGATAATGAGTGGTTAACTGACACATATTACTTGCCCCACATAGCTCGTACGTTTCTCCACGAAATTTGGATGCCTTAGTATTGTATTGCTGACTAGAATCTGGGACTTCGTTCAATAGCGAGTGAGTTTAGCACAAAATACCCCCCTGGCTTTCCGACAGTGAAACTTCGCTAACCTCAACTGGCTCGATTGGCTCAAAAGGGGGTAAGCTTTTTCTAGACTGTCTCGTGTCGTGACAATGTGAAGTTAATGGGAACAAATGGCGTAATGCGTAGTCGGTAGGTGGCGCTAAAAACCTCCCATACTGATGAACATATTTAACTAGAGCCGGACGGTTAAATCAAATAGAGAGTAAGTTTGCTCCCAAATTTCAAACTTTAAAATCAGGAATTATTAATTCATACAACCTGGTATGGTAGAATGTAAGTCACCGCTACTATTGTGATTCCACAACGATGTGCGTTTAACTTGATTGATTGGATAGTCGGTAGGTTTCACGGTAACGTTTCAATGCGAGTTGGTAACTAATGACATTGTTTCATAGCCCGTGAGTTCCTCCGTGATAACTCTGAGCTGGATGGCGACTAATTTGAGGCCCCATGCGTGACTCGATAGAAAGTGAGTTCCTCCGTGACTATTCTGGATGGTGACTAATCTGAGCCCGATGGCATGGTTCGACAGATTGTGAGTTCCTCCGTCACCGCTCTGGATGGAGACTAATCTGAGCCTGATCGCATGATTCGACAGATTGTGAGTTCCTCCGTGACCGCTCTGGATGGTGACTAATCTGAGCCCGATGACTTGATTCGGCAGAGGGTGAGTTCCTCCGTGACCGCACTGAGCCGGATGGTGGCTAATCTGAGCCCAATGGCTAGATTCGACAGAGAGTGAGTTCCTCCGTGACCGCACTGAGCCGGATGGTGGCTAATCTGAGCCCGATGGCTTGATTCGACAGACTGTGAGTTCATCCGTGACCGCACTGAGCCGGATGGTGGCTAATCTGAGCCCGATGGCTTGATTCGGCAGTCGGTGAGTTCCTCCGTGACCGCACTGAGCCGGATGGTGGCTAATCTGAGCCCGATGGCTTGATTCGGTAGTCGGTGAGTGCCTCCGTGACCGCACTGAGCCGGATGGTGGCTAATCTGAGCCCGATGGCTTGATTCGGCAGAGAGTGAGTTCCTGCGTGACCGCACTGAGCCGGATGGTGGCTAATCTGAGCCCGATGGCTTGATTCGGCAGAGAGTGAGTTCCTCCGTGACCGCACTGAGCCGGATGGTGGCTAATCTGAGCCCGATGGCTTGATTCGACAGACTGTGAGTTCCTCCGTGACCGCTCTGAACCGGATGGTGGTTAATCTATGCCCGATGGCTTGATTCGACAGAGAGTGAGTTCCTCCGTGACCGCTCTGGATGATGACTAATCTGAGCCCGATGGCTTGATTCGGCAGAGGGTGAGTTCCTCCGTGACCGCTCTGAGCCTGATAGCGGCTAATCTGCGCCCGATGGCTTGATTCGACAGACTGTGAGTTCCTCCGTCACCGCTCTGGATGGTGACTGATCTGAGCCCGATGACTTGATTCGGCAGTCGGTGAGTTCATCCGTGACCGCTCTGAGCTGGATGGTGGCTAATCTGAGCCCGATGTCTCGATTCGGCAGAGAGTGAGTTCCTCCGTGACCGTTCTCCGAACGCAAATGACTGAGACTCAATGTTTTAATTAGCCTGTGAGGCCACCTTTAAAATCCATCGGGTGGTGTCGCTGACCATATCCTCAATCTTTGGTTTGACAGTCCGTGAGTTTGTTCACAATATTGATTTCTATTGCGGTTGTATAGTGCTAATTGGAGCGGTATGATGCGATGCCGTAGTCCGTGAGTTTCCCAGATGTCGAGTTGTCGCGGTTTTAAGCTGCTAACCCGAGTGACATGATTTATACCGTAGCATGTAAGTTTGCTTGAACTATTGTGTCCATCACGATCGTGCGTCGCTAACCTTTCATTCCTTAACAGCGTCCGTATTCTATTGTAACCCGGTAAGAGCGATGGTTATTAGCTGGTTATTGGTTGTTTAAGATTGGTGGATTACAAGTTGCAACCTTGTGTGCCTCTCTAATCTTGTTGTTTGAATTGAAGAGACTCAATCGTATATGTGTGCAATCACGCTATCGTTAGAAAATGCGGAAGCTTCTCTATGGCCACAGCGGCGGTTGCATCGAGTTTGACGTACTGGTCGATTTTGGTAGAGTTGGCTGTAACCCTTTAATACAAAAGCTCCTGAATTGAAGCTTACACCCTACAAAACCACACCACAAAACGATTCGCTTAATGAGTGTGTCAACTGCAAGCATCAAAGTAGTAGAATGGCGAGGGTTGGTATTACCAATTTAGGATATGACGGATGTCACTGATTCTACGTTGCAAAGGGGGTGTTGCATGTATACTTGGAACCTCCGTAGGACTCTCGGAGGTTACCACAGGGCATGTCGATAGGGCACAAGGTATGCTGATAGGGCACGAGGCGCAGGGCATGCCGGAAGGGCATAAGGGGTGCCGAGGTGCCGAGGCACTGCTACGAAATCTCTGTACATACTCGAGCACCGATACTCGCGATAGATAGACAATCAATTATCATACAAAGTAACAGGGGGTGTTGATCACTAAATCCGTTACTGGATAATGATATTCGTTATACATCTAAATCCGTCACACATACCGTTGCGACTATAATAAGAATCGTATTTTTTAGTTGCGGCAATGATAACTAGGTGATTAACAAAGTACATCAGCGAGACTGCTCAAAGTAAAAAAAAAAAACACCAACACGCGAGTCTTGGCAAAACAGAAACGGCGAATTAAGTGAACAACGACGACAACAATCAAAAAGCGGACAGCGGCAATCGATTTTTAACGTCGAATTGACCCCGGAACGAGACTCCAAGCATCTCTAGACCGCCGGAGGAGGGTGGGCACGTCAGCAAAAAGAGCGTGCACAAGAAACCTCGCAATTGCGTGGATTCGCGAAAAGGCTTGGCGGAAGCAGCAGACGCGACAACCAGCGAGCAAACAACGACGAGGGCTACCCTAGAAAGAAAGTGTCGACGGAAGCCATGGTGAGCGAGAGGAGATATGGACACGGGAGGAGCGGGAGACGGGACGCGCGACACGCCGATGCCTACGGCGATGGAGATGGCCATGGAGATGGGAAAGGCGGTGACCCCCATCGCCGCGGATACTGCCAGCACGGCTACACCTGAGCCGATGGAGAGAAATGAGAACGGGAAGTGGAGGATGAGGTGCGAGACCCTGCCGGCCGCCGTGGGCCGCGGGGACTGGAGGAGCCGCATGGGGCGACCGGCACAGCAGCAAGCGTGTGAACTAGCACAGCCACACTGAACCATTGCAAAAATGTCAAACATGCTGGAGACGCAGACAGCTCTGCAGTAAGCGCAGTGGCGATGGATGCAACCATGGTTGGAGGGAAGAGAGGAGAAGTGGAACGTGTACCACCAGGATGACTTACTGTCCTCGCAAAGACATCACTGACATGATCACAATAGTGGTGGCTGCAACTGAACGGGGGCAGAGAGAGAAAAAGAGAGCAGACACTAAGGATGTCGGTCTAGAGGCCTTGATACATGCAGACTTGGCACAGACAGGTGGACCAAAAGAGCTGGAGGAGCGCCAACAACCGCAGGCTGGAAGGCATCGCAAGCCAAAACCAACACTAAAACCCAAACCAAAGCCGAACCCAGCACTGACACCAACAACACCATCAACGGCGAGAACCACATCGATGCTGAAAGCTGTTACGTCATCAGTTCCGACCCCGACCCCGACCAGACGATGGGAGTCAGTCCCACCACGCAACCAGAAGAAACTGGCCAGCCCAGCTCCAGCCCAGACAACATGCTCAAGCTTGGCAGATAGACACCTATTCCTAATAAGAGAGAAGAGGGTGCCACTCCCCAATGAGATGAACCAAGAAATTGCGTCAGCAATCAACATAGCGCTTTTCCACCAGCAGGCTCCGGTGTGGTGAAACGGCGGAGCTAGAAGGCAGAGAGCTCATCATCTACACTCCGCCGCACCTCTCACGGGATTCCAAAAGGAATTCGTGAGAAAGAGCGGTTCTGGCTCGAGGAGCGTAGGAAGAGGGTGAGAAGGTATGATACTACCCGGCTGTGAGGATCCACGCAATTGTGTGGATCCACACGGAGTCTCGGAAGAGCGAGTGAGATCAAAAGATGCGAAAGAAGGAGTGTATAATTCGTATATGATAGGATGATGTGAGATGATATGAGACGAGATGAGATACAAGATGCAATGCAAGCTGAGATCTATCTACCCCAGGGTCTCCCGAATATATACTCCCCGTAACTCCGTCCATCTCCGTTACCACTGTATCTCCGTACACCCGCCGTCGCCCAGTCCGTCTCCATCATCCCTGTATCTCTGTACACCCGCTGTCGCTCAGTCCTCTGCCAAGCTGAGTGGCGGTAGTGGTGAGAAACGGATTTTCCCGCCACACCGGCCCATATTAGGATCATAAACGCTAGGAGAAATCCCAAGAGTGTGACCACGGCAATCACGCACCAGAATGCGACAGCGGAGATGGCCCCGAGATACGGCGACATCATCATCACAGCAGCGAGCACTGTCGACAAAGTAGTCGTTGATGTCGCAGAGAACGTGTCTTGGGAAAGGCTAAAGATCCATGCAGTACCTCTCGTGCGGTACATGGGAAAAGGCACAGAAGGCCTGCAGAAGATGGGAGAGAAATTTGAAGCGGAAAACAAGGCCATAGTGATTCCCACCCAAGTTTGATGGTGGACGAACCCCTGCACCATCTGGGAGAGGAGGCAGAAAAGTGAAATCGCCGCATCATCAGTAGCTTTTGTCGTAAAGTGGAGGCAGATGGCACAGAGTTGAATAAAGAAAGAAATCAAGGCGGCGGGAGTGCGGTACCAAGTCGAGGCATTCACGAACGTGCGCTCTGACAGCAGGTGCGAGCTCTGCTGTGGGTGGGGCCACATTGAGAACAAGTGCGGCAGCAAGCCCAAGAGTGACTACTGCTCAGGTCATCACCAAAAAAGCGATCAAAAATGCAATGTAGTAGGGTACACGACAAAGCAGGGATCACTCTGCGGCCACATGCTGGAGGAGTGCCATAGTTGCAAACAGAATTATCTCCCATGGAGCAACAAGTGCACGAAGAAGACCGAAGCCGCCAAAGTGACGTGCTATAGCAGGAAAATGGGACTAGCAGGACGAGCTCCCACAAGCGAAACTATGGACAAGGCAACAGGGACGAACAAAGTGGTGCTTGGTCCTAGGCTAAGGGGAATGGTAGCCGAGGTACCGGGTGGGGTCGGAAGTAGGTGATATTGCAGTTACACAGCTGAACTCGATATTTGTATTGAGCAAACAAGCCAAGGACAAGAGTCACTATATTTTCCATGGTCGTCTATAGCTTCGATATACACGAGCATGAGCAAAGAGAGAAGAAAAGGAAATCCTCCATCATCAAACAACCTCTCTCTATTTACACTTCATCTGCCACCCATGAACCATCTCTCATGTCCAGAAGTCCCCTCCGAGTCCTCGCCCATGATCTTACACACCACAAACAAAACTTCTAATCAAAACAATCACGCCACAACATCCCACGTCACAACACCTCACCTCACATCTCCGCTTTATTCAAACTACCCACACACCATCACCAGTCCCTGACGTTCCTCTAGAACGTTCCTTCATTATATCTTTAATGAGTGACATCATTCTTTTCCTATCTCCTTAATGAGTGACATCCATTTCCCTAGTTCCTTCCCAACACTCATTGTACCTAACTAATTCCATCCTGTCCTTCGCGCCGTAACAGCAGACGGGGGAAGCGAAGTAGAGGAGATGGCGGATGTGGAGCAAGAGGAGGCAACAGGGGAAGCAAGAGACATTATGATGACCGAGACCGGGATTGCAACTACGACCGCGACTGAAACTGAGACTGAGACTGAAGTGGGAGCCCTGGCTACCAATGATTAGACTGATCCAGCACAATTGAGCAAGGTCATATGAGTGGACCATTGCCGCGTTGGAGACGGAATTCGAATGCAGGGCTGACGTCGTCTGCTTTCAAAAGCCACTGAGAGAGAGAGGAAGTATCGGGATCAGCCATTCAGCATACAAAATATGCAAAAGAAAAAGAGTTTGGACTGCGATACAGAAGGGGAGCAGTCTGGTGGCTGATGAATGGACAGACATAAGCAGAGGTGCTAACGATGATGTTATCCCGAAGGACGTCAGGTGCAGAGGGGAGAAGTTAACGAGAATCGTCAATGTTTACGATCAAAGAGACAGCCAGTCAGGAAAGCGACCGGCACAACAGTTGAACTGGCAGAGAGTCATCCGGCAGGGCGGCGCTGTCCTTGCAGGACACTTCAACGCCCACACCACAACATGGGACCTGAGACGCCAATGGCAGTGGAATGAAGCCCTCTGGGATGAAGTGATTGATGAACATGCAGTGGAGATCGGAAATGATAGCCAGTCAACCCACCACTGGATGAGAGAGGGCCAGGAAGGCGAGTTGGTCATCGACCTGACTTTAGCAAATCGATAGATAACAAAATGGTCCATACTAGCTGATGACCACTAATAGAATGTGACGCGAAAGAACAGATAGATTTGTTAGAATCTGACGAAGAGAAGCCGAATCAATAATATGATAAATATAACGAAGTTAAGAAGAATTCGAAATAAGATCATATAATGAAGAAGGAGGAAGTATCGAGAAGAGAGTATTGTATGCTTATCGATGTCAGAGCCAGTCTAAAGAACTGTTCTCTAACCGGAGATACAGTATCTATATATACATAAAAGCAGGCTTGATTGTCTGTGACCACGGTCGTGGAACAATATCCTGAAACAGTAAAGAAAAACTCTTCAACTGTACCTAAATACATAAGAACTGTAAAGAAAACAACAGAAACATCTAGGCGCATTCTATCAAGATAAGCACTGATAAATCCTATCTAACGGAACCACAAAGAATATTCTGGACAAGTTCTAACCAGAACTTTCTAGAGATAACAGATAACAAAAGTATTCACACACCACATTATTCCTATCCGCAAAGACCTGCCATAATATGGAGAATAAAAAGAAAGGTACAACTAGTAGTAAGAGAAATGTAGATACTTCTGTATTTTCAATACCCCTTCTGACTTTGATCCAAATATCTTTGAACATAAGTGGTGATTAACATATCTCGTCATTCCCTTTATACATAAATCCGCCAAATGTTCATCCGAAGATCATACATAACAGACACATTCCCTTCGAGAATTTGTTTTCGAGTAAAGTGAAATGCAACATCCATATGGTTTGATCGTTGATTCAGTTTTGGATTATATGCAACATCGATAGCGGCGTTGCTGTGGCAAAATAGAGCAGTCAGTATATATATTTTCAATAACTTTTGACTTCCACGCTTCAACCAGAGATGATGTTTTGTCATCATTACAAGTGCCATTTAATAAGCCTCACACATAGATGTGGCAACGGACAATTGTTTCCGACATCTTTAGGAGATAGTAGCGTTTCCAATGTGTAGAATATATCCCGAAAGCTTCGTCTTGTATCTAAACAATTGCTGTAAGATGCATCCATATACGCAGTCATTTTGAGTTGATTATTCAATGGATAAAAAAGGTGTCTATCCTTCATACCTTGGAGATATCTAAGTACTCGTTTGGCTGCATTAAGGTGCATAATCAAGGGAGATGAATTAAATTGAGAGAGGTGAGTGATTGTATACCCTAGATCAGGTCTAGTCCCAGTAACTAAATACATCAAAGATCCGATTATATGTTGATATGCAGTTGTATCGGTACTCGGTTCGTCGACATCAATAGGCTTCAACCGGTGGTCAGGGTCGCTAGGTGTCGAGACAGGTTTACAATCTTGCATCGAAACACGGTTCAGAATCTTATTGATGAATGTCATCTGAGATAGAGTGATTCCTTAGTCGGTAAATGTTATTTGGATTCCTGGAAGCTAATCAAACTCGCCCATGTCGTTAACTTTGAACTCAGTTTTCAACACATTGATGGTTTGCTCTTGTAGCTCTCCAGTAGCTTCAAACGACATAATGTCATCCACATATATAGTCAAAAATAGGTTCCCTATTTCGTGAAAGAGATCACAGGGATCCCAAGCAGTGACAGCAAATACGAAAGGTCGTAGGTATTCTATTAACCGGTAGTAACATTCCGTCAGAGATTGCTTCAGTCCATAAATACACCTGTTTAATTGTGCAAGCATCCCATCTAACCGGCTGCCTTCTGGTAGATCGATATAAACTTCTTCCTTCAACATCCCATATAGGAATGCAGTTTTGACGTCCAGTTGCCTAGGTCGCCATCCTTGTCATGCCGATATAGCCAATGAACGTCGAAGAGAATCGTAACGAACTACGGGGGCGAATAGTTGATCATAATCTTGGCCTAAAATTTGTGAGAATCCTTTGGCCACTAACCGTGCTTTATATCGTTCGACTTCTCGTTGAGCATTTCCTATGGCTGTGAATACCCAGCTACTCGCAGCAATTTTCCTTCCGATTTGTTCTGGGATTACATCCCACACATCACTTTCCTTGAGTGACTTCAACTCGTTATCCATAGCCTTCTTCCAATCTGACCATTCTGGTGACACTTTGGCCAGTCAGTAAGACTTTGGTTCGTCGATTAAGAGTACACTCAAATTTGCCCACTGACTTCCTTCGAGTCCTTCCAGAGGTTGATTATCTGGAGTCCGAGATCGAGGAGGTGCATCTCGCATTGTAACTTCGGGACCTTGGTTCTCGAAATCATAGTGATCTGGCGGATTAACTATTGTTATGGCACGGGTGACAACCTGACAAAATGGAATTGGTAGTGGCGTCCTAGATTGTGGACCAAGAGGAGCAACGGATTCCAATGGAAGTTGAGATCATTGGTTAGGATTTTAATGTACTTCTTCAAAGAAGTGATCGTCAGGAATTGCTGTTCGTACATATCCATCGAAACTTTCTATATCGTCTTCGTCCGGTTCTTCTGGTAGAGCTTGACGATAAGCCATATCCTTATCGTTATAAACCCAACAGGGAGCACCAAGATACTCATTGCTTTTTCCATCCTTAAAATCAGCTAACAATATTCGAGAAATAGACTCATGTCCATCATCGGCTAAATCATCAGCTTCTTGAGGATTTTCTCTCATCAATTTTCTTAGCAAATCGTCAGTTGACTTTCCTTTGTTAGTAAAGGTATAGTCAATTGACGTTTGTTGAGATTGTAATGGAATAAGATGTTGATTTATTAGATGATGTATGAAGGGCGAGGCCCCTTCTGTGTTGAGAGGGGGGAAGAAAATGTCTGCGGATACTGTGGTCTTTTTTGTATCAGGTAATAACACTCTATAATGGTTGATCATATTGGTGTATCTGGTAAGAAGAGCGCTTTATGCCCTCGGCGATAATCTCTTTCAATCCTTTTGTGTTTGATAAGGTACATGTATATAACATTCTCTGCCGAAGGGCGGAAGGTGCTGGATCGATGGCTTCGGCCCATAAAAAGCCTCATAAGGTGTTAGATCCTTTAGTTCCGAATGAGGTTGACAATGTTTCATATATACCGAGATTAACACAGCCTCAGCCCATAACTCCTTATCGTAGGTAATAGCACTTTCAAGCATAGCTCTTAGCACTTCTCCTATCGATCCATTAAGACGTTCTGCAACTGCATTTGATTCAAGGGAATTAGGAGGAGTGTACTCATGTATAATTTTCTTTGATTCAAAGATCCTTTTCATATCCTTGGTAACATACTCCCCACCGTTATCCGTTCGAAAAGCCTTTGGTGTCTTGTGGTGTTGAAGTTCCATTTCTGTAACAAAATCTTTGATAATTTTAGTAGTCTCTGATTTTTGTTTCATAAATCGAACCCATGCAACCATTGTAGCATCATCGATTAGAGTAATATAGTAAAGGGAATTACAATATGGCAGAACTGGAAAAGCTCCAGATATATCAGATTGAAGCAGACCGTGTTTATTCCAATCTTTTCGAGTCGTAGATGATCAAGTTCCCCTAACCATGTTGCTTTTAACACAGGCGGAGCAGACAAAGTCCTTTGGTTTTGCAGGGATATCGGCGTCGGAATATATCTTTAGTGCATTATCCACCAAAGATGGTGCATGATGTCCGGGAGCCTGAGGCCCGAAGTCGTAAGTAATATGGGCCGAACGTGCATTCGCAGGAAGTTTAAACAAATTTCGGTCAAAAACAGCTTCAAACATAACTTTTGTTCCTTTATTAACAGAAATGAGATCCCCCTTTCCAAACTCAGAATACCCTTTTGTTCGTAATTTTCTCCAAGAAATCAGAGGATGTCCTACCTTTGAAACAAGCAAAACAGCACAAATACGGAAAGAAGAAACCGATCCATCCCTAGGAACACATTCCATGATCACATCTCCTTTGCCAACTATCTCCATACTTTCTTGTGAACTGGATTTTACAAATTCGGTACACTTGGTATAGTCAAGGAGACGTCCTGCAGAAGGGGTCATGTGTGAGATACAGGCCGTATCAAAGTAGAAGGATTTGGTTCTTACCTTATTCTCCATTGTAATGTTTGACTCTTCATCATTCTGCTTCTCCTTCATCTCCTGATTGGATTTCTGCAGGCGAAAACATTCATTCCAGGTGTATCCTTCGGATATTCCTGGATTATGTTTCTTGCACCAGGTGCCAGTTTTGTACTTTGGCGAGAAAGAGTCGGAAGAACTCTTTCCTGACGACTTCGTTCCCTTTTTCTTATTACCCGAAGGTATAGAAACAAACAGGGCAGTGTTGTCGTCGGATTCAGAGGTGTCGATATCCATTAGTTGTTGCTTGACATCAGCATACGACAAACTATCTTTAGTCATAAGATTATCGATTACATTTTTATGGTGTTTAACCAACAAACCCATCAAGAAATTTCGTTTGGCCTTATCTTCGTTTAGAAATGCCGCGAAGGTTGTTCTATACGAATCCGAGGATCCTTTTGAGTACTTGCTGAGGTGCAGCCACTGGGACTCAAACTTGGATATAAAGTCCGATAGGTTATTACCGGAGTATTCGGTACAAAGGGAGACTGGATTCATTCTATGAGAAACAAGTGCATAGGTAGTGATAGCAACGGGTCCGGGTAACCTGCCAGCGGTCCAGGTTCAGACCGCTACAACAGTTCGGTTCGGTTCCAAACCCGTCCAAAAACCCGACCCGCTGCATCTTGTCGAGGCAGACCCGGACTTGTACCCGTTAACCCGCGGGTTTTGCCGGGTTTGGCTCGACCCGTCGGTTCCAATCTCCGGTTCCAGTATTCGGGTATTTCTATTTATGGTGGCATTCAGCTATCCTATTGCTAATCGCAAAATTTTGACATTGGTATATCGTTGTCCTTTTCTGATGTATTGGCTGCCTTTATGATCAAAAACATGCAAGAACCACTCCCTGCCCCATACTGATAATGACAGTGAACGGTGAGTCGATGATTTTTGGTCTTGCAGCTAGGGTAATCTGAGTGGTAATTGGATGTAGACGTTCATAAATGACCTATCGGCTGCGATTATATGCAAAAGAAAAAGTGACCCACTCCTTGCCCCATTCTGAAAATGAGCGTCAACGGAGCATCAATGATTTTTGGTCTTGCGTCTTGGGTAATATAATTGGCGAATGATCGCAGACATCGATATACCGGGAATTCACAGCCTTTATACCCAGATAACAAGCAACCTTCCCGCAACCGCCTCCCTGACAACCACAATTTAGATCAATTTCAAAGCTGCAACCCAGTGATACTGAGCGTTTTAACCTACAAAACCGGTCACAACTTTGTATATAGCCATAAACAGCCACATGGCGCTTTGATTAACGAAAATGCAAGATGAAAAATCGTTGACGGTCCATTGACGCTCAGTTTCATGATCGGGTAGGGAGCATGTTGCTTTCTTTTTGGCCTTTAAAGGCAGCCAATATTCTCAGTATGCATCAAGATGGCCAAGTCTCTGATCAATTACCTGACTTACAAGACCAAAAGTCGTTGACGCTCTGTTGACGGTCAGTTCCAGAATCAGGCAGGGAGCGTATCAATTTCTGTTTTGCCTATACAGGCAGCCTGTACGTCATTTATGAATTTCTGCGACCAATCGCCATGCAGAGTAACCATGATGCTAAGCCAACCATTGTTGACGCTCTGTTGACGCTCATTTTGCCACGGGCGTATCCGCAATATTGAACCATTCAGCTTGGCATAGTATAGCAATAATGGTCTTTTGGCAGCCGTTCTGTGCTATTCATGTACGTTCTCCTTTATCACTACATTGTTCTTTAATGATGGATATAAATATACCCATTGAAATATACTTTAAAGTGTCCGCTAATTGTAGATAATTATAATACTCAAAACTCCCGTTCCCTTCAGTCAACTCTCGTCTTCGCTGTCATATTCACTCAAACAGCTGCCTTTGTCATCAAAATGGCTGTCAGATGCATTACCACACAGCTGATAGTGTACTAACCTGCGAATGGACCATCATGAGTCAGCAAATCTGGAATAACATGTTCATTGTGCATGCAATCCTTGGCAAAAATCGAGCGTTGGGAAGCGGAGTATGGATATTCACATCTGCAGGTGGCATACCATCTGTTTCGGAGCTCTGTTTGTCATCAGATGGCACAGGTGGTGATTCGGGCCGAGGTGGCGCCGGTCTGGGTCGTGGTGCACCCTTGCCTTTGCGCCACCAGAGTGTCTGTGGATTCATTGCGGTGCAATTTTGGCATGGAAGGCAGTCGTCCATTTGATTTTCACGAACCATTGCCGTGTGTCTTTCGATCGCAGCCTTCACCTCGTTGTGCCCCGGAAACTCAACAGTCCTCTTCTTCTCTTCCCGGACTTCGGCACGAGGTTTCTAGATTAGTTGTGGTGTTTCCCCAATTGCGGCGCGCGAAAACCCTCCTTTGGCCATTTTGGCCAAATTCAAGGCAAGACGCATGTCGAACTGTTCAAGCTGTACCCAACCTCCTTGTCTTGCCATAATAGCTGACATGTTGAAAACCTCCAAGAAATTAGTTGCTGTTTCTACAGTGAGATCCGGGTATTGCCTCAACCATATACGACTTAGTAGCCTCCTCTAAGGTCTTTAGAGCCTGTTTCGTCCATTCCCGGGGACGTTTATCATGAAATTCATCTGCAAAAATCCCAGAACTGACAACACCGTGATGTTCAATATTGCGGACTGTGCGGACCAATGCATTGGTCGACCATGGAGATTTGCAGGTATGGGAAGCGATAAACTGGTCATGGAGCTCTCTACGTACGCCAGCTGTGTGTTATATTCTTAGTTGACCATCGTCTACACAGATATGGATTCACTCACATCCGATCGCATGCTGCTTCATATTCTTCTTGCTTCCGGTTTTCTGTAGGTTTTTAAATGTGCGTCCTGGGTTATATTTCCGGTGGCTACAATTGCAGCGTGGCGGTGGACTAACTGATGTCTGCGTTGGTGCCGGGTCTCGCCAAGTGGCTGATTGCGTGAAGCGCCTGCTGTTCCGTGTGATTCGGCTCCAATCGCACCTGGAGGAAGTGTTTCGGGAGGCATGGCTTGCTGTTGTAGAAACATGAGGAAGATGATCACCAAAAGAAGTGGGAAGTGCTGAAGATTATATAGTGAGCTACAAGTCATAATGGAATGTGTGACAGCCAACTTGCACTTTCAATTCAAGGTGAATCCTGCTGCGTATAGCTGCAGAGGATTCCAACGGTCACGTGATTTCAGTAAGTCGGTCCGACGTTGTTTGTTTGTTTACAGGGATACATCGAGCTGAACGACGGCTGATATCTGATGTTTGATAGATATCAACATGTCATTCTTCGACGGAAAGGACATCTAGTGATGTTATTGTCAAGACACTGCCGGGATCTTACATGAATCACATGGTAACTATCAAGTAATAATGTACTGTTCACATGACTATTCGCAATGAAGTGACCCTCAAAACGCTGATTTCGCTTTGTTCGAATTGATGAAACCTACCAACCTTGACATTAAAAACGCAGCTTGCCTCCATGTGGTCTATTTCTTGCAACATCCAACATCTCGCCCAAGAAGAAGGTCCACACAAGATACAATGGTCAATGCTCTGAAAAACAACCTTTCCCACTTCCGGCGGGCAAATATGGCAAATCGACACACCATTCCACCCGACGACATCATCAGGCGAATACAGGCAACAGTGGCTTGGAGGCAGAATGGGTCTGAGCATTGGGAGCATCGAGCAGCTTACAATCCAAAGAGAAACTCGCGGCGCAGAAACGGCGGGAAACACACTTTTCAAGCAACGAAGAGAGAGAGAAATGGTTCGAGGATTATGTGGAGTGAGAGACAGCAGTGGCAAGACAGCGAGTTCAAGACGCAGAGACAGCGATTATGCAAGAGCAGGAACATATGGGTAATGTTGAAAAGGGACAATCAACAACCACAAAGCCTGGAAAAACATTTGAGGAGATGTTGAATGCTATCGGAGACAGTCTGAGTGATCTGGCAAGTTCCAAAGATGAGGAGGATGGTGAAGGTGAGGATGATGATGAAGAAGATACAGGGCATGGCAAGCTGAGCGAGCATGACGAACCTGGCTGGGTGATGGGCACAATCCTCCAAATGGTACAGCACCGCATGGAGAGGTTTTGGCAGACGCAGATGAGGCTTGACGTACTGACGCAACCGGGATGGGGAGACGCAGCCCACTTCCTCTGTGACAGAGATTTGCAGTACGGGACGACTGAATTGAAGATTCTGGCTGTTGGGAAGCCCAAAACAGACTCGACTGCTGCCACACCATCACCGACAACATATGGAGAGCTTATGCTGGCACATGATATTGTCCCCGGACAATCACAAATGCCGCAAGTGACCTCTCGACAGGGAAGTACTCAAATGAGGCTGGGTTTGGAGAACCCTCAGGCAGACAATCACACAGTACAGCCGATGCCCATCGGCGGGCCTGATTCGTCGCAGATAGAGATTGCGAAGCCAGTTCAACCCGTAAGCTTTTACCCCTGCAAATAGCATCCCTAGCTGATTACCAGATAGATATCGGATTCTGACGAAGACATGGTGACGGCTTCTGCGTCACCGGGAGTGTAGATGGCCAAATCAGTATTTTTGACGATGTATCTCGTGTAAAAGCAATTTGTGAACCTGTTTTGTTACACGTCAGCTTTTTCTGAATTTCAGTGACCTAATTGTGAGACAGGATTATTCGTCAGTGTGTGTGCAAGAGTCGTACGGGCCATCAGAATGTTCTAGACTCCAAATCAAGTTCATTGACCAACGACAGTCTATATATGATGTTGCCTGTTACTGACAAATGATAAGTCAAAACCTAAATTTGAGCCGAAATTCACTAACAGAGTTTAAGTCAGTGATGTCATACGACTAGTGTTAGCAACGGGTCCAGGTAACCTGCCAGCAGTTAGGGTTTGGACCGCAAAAACGGGTCGGTTCGGTTCCAGAACCCTCCAAAAACCTGACCCGCTGACTCTTGGCGGGCATAACCCGGACCCGTACACGTCAACCCGCAGGTTTCGCCGGGTTTGGCTAGACCCGTCGGTTCCAATCTCCGGTTCTGCGTTTCCGGTTTCATATTTATGCTCGCATTCAGATATGCTACTGTTAATTGTAAAATATTGACATTGGTACGTCACGGTTCATTTTCGACGTATTAGTCGCCTTGATGGGCAAAACACACATACTCACGCACCCAACCACATCCTGAAGATGAGCATCAACAGAGCGTCAACAGAGCGTCAACGATATTTGGTCTTGCAATCTGTTTTGCCTATAAAGGCGGCCAATAATTCCTTTATGACTAAATATAACATATCGGAGGTGTGATATCCTAGGACGCATGACCAAAAATTGTTGACTCTCCGTTGACGCTCATTTTCATGATGGGGTAGGGAGGGTATTGCAATCTGTTTTGCCTATAAAGGCCTCCAAAAATACCTCTATGACGGATTACAACCTACCGGAGGTGTGATTTCCCAGGACGCATGACCAAAAATCGTTGACTTTCCGTTGACGCTCATTTTCATGATGGGGCAGGGAGGGTATTGCAATCTGTTTTGCCTATAAAGGCCTCCAAAAATACCTCCATGACGGACTACAACCTACCAGAGGTGTGATTTCCCAGGACGCATGACCAAAAATTGTTGACGCTCCGTAGACGCTCATTGTCATGATGGTGCAGGGAGTGTATTGCAATCTGTTTTGCCTACAAACGCAGCCAATAATTACTTTGTGACTGACTACAACCTATCGGAGGCGTGATTTCGCAGGACGCATGACCAAAAATTGTTGACGCTCCGTTGACACTCATTTTCATGATGGGGCAGGGAGGGTATTGCAATCTGTTTTGCCTATAAAGGCCTCCAAAAATACCTCTATGACGGACAACAACCTACCGCAGGTGTGATTTCCCAGGACGCATGACCAAAAATCGTTGACGCTCTGTTGACGCTCATTTTGCCATGGCTGTAACCGCAATATGCAATCATTCAATTTGGCACACTCCGGCATTCACATTGTTTTGGCTGCCATTCTGGCTATTTTATAAACTTTCTTCTTGATCACTATGCTGTCCTTTAATAATACATAGATATATATAATAATAATCTCCCAAATCCTCTGTCATTCGGTCAATGCTCGTCATCAGTTGCAGGATCGCTCAATCCGCTGCTCTTGTCTTCAAAATGATTGTTAGCTGCATTACCACACCACAGATAGTGTACTAACCTTGATAAGTCAGCATATCTGGATCAAAATCAGTATTGTGCTCGGTTTCCTCATCATTGAAAAATTCCGCACGGGGAAGAGCTGTATGCGAATACGTATATCTGGCGGCCAAATTGACGATTTGAGAAGGCTGAATTTCAGAAGTGTTACCGGTTGGGGCAGGTGGCGTGCCGGGCAGTGGCGGAGTCGGCTCTGGACTCTGCTCTCTGCCTCGGTCGGGTGGAGGTGTACCTGTTCCTATGCATCGCCAGCGTGTCTGCGGATCCTTTGCGGTGCCATTTTGGCAAGGAAGGCAGCCGGACGTTTGGTTTGATGAAGCATTGCCAGGTGTCTTTGTATCGCAGCCTTCATTTCTTTGTGCCCAGGAAACTCAACACCCCGCTTCCTCTCTTCTCGGACCTCGGCGCGTGGTTTCTTAATGAGATATTTCGTTTCCACGATTGTGGCGCGCGAAAAGCCTTCCTTCGCCATTGTGGGCATATTCATGGCCAGGCGCATTTCGGACTGTTCAAACTGTACCCGAGCTCCTTGCCTTACCATAGTTGCAGACATGTTGAATACCTACAATACATTAGTTGCTGCTTCTAACAATGAAATTCGGCTGTTACCTCTACCATATATGCTTCCGTAGCCTTCTCTAAAGTGATTGATGCCTGCTTCGTCCACTCACGGGGATGCTTATCAGCAAATTCATCTGGGAAAATCCCAGAGCTGACAACATCATGATGTTCGATTTCGCGGACTGTGCGGACAAATTCCTTTGTCGACCATTGAGGATTCCCGTTACGGGCAGCGATAAATTCGTTACGTAGCTCTCTATGGACACCCGCTGTACGTTATACAATTACTTGACCTCCCTTTGCCTCGATATAGATATACTCACATCGCACTGCATGCTGCTTCTTATTGTTCCTGCTTCCAGTCTTGTGGACAATTTTTAAATGTGCATCCTGGGTCATATGTTGGGTGGCTGCATGGGCAGCGTCGCTGTGAACTAACTTGTGTCTGCGCTCTTGTTGTGTGCCAAGTATATCCGTATTTGATGTAGCGGCAGCCAATCGGCCGGTATTCGATCCGCTCTCACCTGGGGGAGGTGGTTGTGAATCCATGATGTGCTGGTGTGGAATAGGAGAGGAAGATGATAACGAGAGGAAGTGGGAAGCCCTGAGGACTATATAGTTTGTTACTTGTCAGAATGGAATAAGTAGCAGCCAACATGATCATTATGCTCAAGATGAATCCTGCTGAGTTTGGCTGCAAGATGCAAGGGTTTCCCACCGCCCCGCAAGTTGCAAAAAGTCGGTCTGATGATGTTTGTTTAATAACAGGGATAAACTGCGGTGTACGACCGCCGGAATCGCCTAATCGCTATATATTAATAGGATGTTGTTCGACGGAAAGGATGTCTGCTGATGTTTGTCTCAAATGATTCCCGGGATATTACATGAAAATGACGCTAAAAATCAGGTCATGTTGAACGGTTAGTGTCACTATACCTGATGTATTGACAGTCAAAATGGAGATTGTGCTCTGTTCAAGATGAGTAAACGTACCAACCTTGACATAAAAGACGCAGCTTGCCTCCATATTGTCCATAACTTGCAACATCCAACATCTTGCCCAACAACAAAGTCCACGCAAACTACAATGGTGAATGCTCTGAAAAAGGACTTTTCGCCACTTCCGGCTGGGAGATATGGCAAATCGACAAAGCGGTCAACCCAACGACGTCATCATGCGAATGAAGGCAAGAGCGGCTTGGAAGCAGAGAGAGTCCGAGCCCTGGGGGCATTGTGCAGCTTGAGATCCAAAAAGAAGCTTGCGGCGGAAAAACGACGAGAAACGCAATTCTTAAGCAATGAAGAGAAAGAGAAATGGATTGAGGATTATGTTGAGAGAGAGACCGCTGGGGCAAGAGAGCGAGTTGAAGACTCTGAGGCAGCGGTTCAACATGAGCAGGACAATATGACGCATGCTGAAATCGCGGGATTGACACCCAGAGAAACTGAAAAGACTTGTGAGGAGATGATGGCTGCGATCTGAGACAGTCTGAGTGATCTTGCAAGTTCCGACGATGGGGAGGATGGGGAAGATGAGGATGAAGCGACAGAGCTGGGCAAGCTGAGCGAAGATGACAAACCCGGCTGGGTGATGGGCACAATCTCCAAAACGGTACAGCAGTGCATGGACAGCTTCCGGCAGAAGCAGATGAAGCTTGACGAACTGACACAACCGGTATGGGAGGATGCAGCCGACTACTTCCGTGAACGAGATATGAAATACGGCACAGCCAAATCAAGGGTTCCGGTAGTCGTTCAACCTCAACCAGATGATGACGCTTCGGCACCTCCACCAACAACATTTGGGGAGCTTATGGAGAGGCTTGACATTGTCCCTGGAATATCGCAAATGCCGCAAGGGACTTCTCGACCAGGAAGTAGTCATATTTGGCTAGGTTCGGTGAAACCGCACTTGCACACAACCATATCCGGTCTTGAGGCCGCCGCAGAGCCTGATATGTTACCTTTGCTGAAAGCGAAGACTGTTGATCCAGTATGCTTTTACCCCTGCTTATAGCCTCCAGCGAATCACGATATAGATTTCGGATTGAGACGAAGGCATGGTGACGGCTCCTGCGTCAGCAGAGGACAAGATAGGCAAAGTGTGATTATTGACGTCATCTGTTTGTGAGAAGCAATTTGTGTACCACTTTTGCTACGTGTCCGCTTTGTCATGATTTCAGTGACCAAATTGTGAGACGTGATAATTTGTCTGTGCTTGTGCAAGGGTCGAACGCACCATGTGAAGGTTCTAGAGTGCAAATCAGGCGAAAGAACGGCTGACACTTTCGATTTGCATCAGCATGTGACTGTTAAGCAACCAAGTAAAAGCAATATCAGTGACGAAATATACTAACAAAATTTAAGTGAGTAATGTCATACGTGTCATAGAAAGAGCGGTCAGTGCTCAGTACGAATCAGTCTGAACGACGACAGTTATGCTGCATTCGTCCATGTATCCAACTGCATATCTCTCCGCATAGACCTTGTGCACATGGTTGAGATATTGGAAATTTCTTATGGTACATCATGGAAATCTAGGAGAAGGAGCTGGATAAGGAAAGGTGAGGAAGTCGAGCTATATTTACCAAAAACTATTGAAATGTTCTACATGCCGTAAATTGCTGGCCAAAAGCGTGGGAATGTGATAGGGCCACGTCATTTCTCACTCAGATAGCGTGGATAGCACTGATCAGAAATTGATAGGTAATAAACCTCCTGGATGCAAACGTTAATACATGCAAACGCAATATTGGATGTCAATAATGTGTATATGAATCGTTGTGTACAATTATTGGGTGCACAAAGGCTGTTTCGATGTGATTAAAGTGAGCGTCAACAGAGTGTCAACGATTTACAGTCTTACACATTCGGCAATCAATTGGCGGGATTCTCATATCATTCCAAACTGAACATATTGGTCGGCGGGAAAGCCAAAAAGGCAAACTATATACTCATCGCCACATCCTAGAAATGAGTGTGAACTGAGCGTCAATGGAGTGTGAATGATTTTTGTCATTGCATCGTGGAAAATCCAGAGGGCTGCGGGATGATATTGAGCCATGATCGCCCTACCGGCCGCCTTTCGAAACATAACTTGTTGCGACAACATTGCTTCTATGTTCCAACAATCAGCATCAATGGAGCGTCAACAACTTTTGGCCTTGCATCATAGACAATGCAAGGGCTGTGCGGCAACCTTGAACCATAATCTCACTATCGGCTGCTTTTCTAGGCAAAATGTGTTGCGACAATGTTGCTTCTATGTCCTAAAAATGAGCGTCAACAGAGTGTCAATGATTTTTGGCTTTGCATCATAGAAAATTCAAGGGCTGTGCGGCAACAATAATGCATAATCGCACTATCGGCGGCCTGTCTAGGCAAAACTTGATGCAACAACATTGCTTCTATGTTCTGAAAATGAGCGTCAACGGAGCGTCAACGACTTTTGGCCATGCATCTTGGAAAATCAATTGGCTGAGCGGCGACATTAAGCCATAATCATACTATCGGCCGTCTTTGTTGGTGAAAATTGCTACTACAACATCGCTTCTATGTCTCAAAAATGAGCGTCAACAGAGCGTCAAGGATTTTTGGCTTTCCATCATAGCAAATGCAAGGGCTGCGCTGCGACGTTTAGCCATAATCGACTACCGGCTGCCTTTCAAGGCGAAAAGTGTTGCAACAACATTGCTTCTATGTCTTAAAAGTGAGCGTCAACTGAGCGTCAACGATTTTTGGCTTTGCATGATAGAAAATGCAAGGGCTGTGTGGCAACATAAATGCATAATCGCACTATTGGCCGCCTTTCTAGGCGAAACTTACAGCGACAACATTGCTTCTATGTCCTAACACTGAGTGTCAACAGAGCGTCAACGAATTTTGGCCATGCATCGTGGAAATTCAATTGGCTGAGTGGCGACATTAAGCCATAATCATACTATCGGCCGTCTTTCTTGGTGAACATTGCTGCGACAACATCACTACTATGTCCCAAACATGAGCGTCAATGGAACGTTAACGATTTTTGGCTGTCCATCATAGCAAATGCAAGGGGTGCACTGCGACGTTAAGCCATAATCGAACTATCGGCCGCCTATCTAGGCAAAGATGATTGAGACAACGTCGCTACTATGTCCTGAAAGTGAGCGTCAATGGAGCGTCAACGACTTTTGGCCTTGCATCTTGGAAAATTCAAAGCCTGTGCGGCGTGATTAAGCCATAATCGAAATAGCGACCGCCTTTCTAGCCAAAAATGCTTTCAACAACATCTTCACAATGCTCCACAAATGAGTGTCAACAGAGTCTCAACGATTTCAGGCGTTGCATCTTGGAGAATCAACGCACGGTGCGACATACTTGATCAATAATTGAACCATCGGCCGCCTCACAATTCAAAACAACTCGCGACAAGATCGTAACCATGTTTCAAAATGATCGTGAATGGAGCGTCAACAACTTTTGATGTTGCATCTTGGATAATCTAACGGCAATTGAACGCAGATAACCCACAATGAACTTCTCCGCAGCCCTTAATGGCCAAAATGCTACTGATGATATCGCATCCGCCTCCTACAATTGAGCACCCACAGAAGTTAAAAGTTGGTCAGTGTTATCTGGAATTATTTGAACTCCATTAGGATAGAAGTTTCGGCCGTCTGTTTTTTTAATTAAATTAAAAAAACGATACTTTTGTATTTTCAATAGTGGTGATGTATATTTGGGGAATATTAAGATTTATCTTCCGCGCACGCGCGGAAGATAATTTCCTTACCACAGACCATCAACAAATTTTGTGGAGGCTCAGAACGCAATACAGCAATGTACTGCATTCTGCTGTTCCTAAATCATGTTCTACCCGGTCAGTCATTGCAATCTGTCGTTGTATACAACTTCACAAGTATGCATGCAATGTCTTACAGATCTGATTTTTTTGCTTGTAGCTGTAGTCGGTATTTAAGAACCCGCTGTTTGCTATACTATAAAGTTACTTTCGGCAGTCTTTTGAGTCAGATTACCCAGCATTCTAATTTCTACCAACATCTCGGATTCACAATGTTTGAACACCCATTTGCTCGAGGTTATGATCACTTCCGAAAACGAACGTGTCTTTTTTCGTGATTTGAGCGACCTTACTTTGCCGATCATCTTCGATGAGTGGTGGGCTTCAATGAATATAGGCTGGAAGCAGCCTATTGCCTGGAATACTTCTAGACATGCGCCTTCATGGTGATTCTATTTACATTGTGGAATAGCAGAGAACGGCAGCCCTGGCGTCATATATATCAATTGTCATCAAGTTCTTCGCCATCCATCAGAACATGGGACCAGCTCAATGGGGAAACACTTGCTGGCAAAAGCTCACATCGCAAAGTTGAACAAATGAACAGAGTCAGAGGTTACTTAATTGAATAGTTCGACGGTCGATGAAACCGCTTTGGCGATCCTGAGGAAGCAAGGAAGTCGAGGAATCTCAATAGTAAGTTCGCTGAGTCAAGTCATATTCGACATCCAGGTAGTTCCATATTGAGTGGAATGACAGACAAAACGTTCCAAACTGGCAGCTAAGGACTTTGAAACTTCCGAATTTCACCAAGACACGTGGAATCGATACCTCATGTTGCGATTTGTTTTGGCACATATTGCATGGAATGCGATATCAAATCTTGAGCTACGATGGTCATATAAGGCATTACGTGATGACCTAGTGCTGCCGTCTGCTACAACCCTTGGAAACATTGGCTGGAGGGAATACGCACTGACTGTGAATGCAATTAAGAAGCAATTGCCGTTACGAAATACAGTTAGTTTAGCTTTGGACGGATGGACATCAACAAACAAATTGGCCATAACGTCAGTAATTACTTACCATATGGATCAAAATCGGGCATTGCGTGAAGTTCAACTCGCTTTCGATGAGGTTGATCGCCTGTTCTGTTCCCGTTTCGACAGCTAATTCAGGATGATAGGTCAAGGGCCAACATACTGGAGCAAGGCTCGCCGTTCATTTGAAGGATGTGCTGGATCGTTTTGAGCTTACTGACGGCAGTTTGATTGGTATTACAACTGATAATGCTTCCTCAAACTACTCGATGATACGCGAGATGCAATCAACAGTTGAGGCCTCTGAAATCGAGTGGCCGGCGTTGAGGAACCACATACCATGCATGGCGCACATCATACAACTCGCTTTAGGTGCATTCATGAGCAGTCTCCGAGTAAAAGGCCGTACCTAGTCTTGGGAAGCCCATGAGCGCGATCAGCAATTTGGAGAGAATGAATGCATAGACATTGGGAAGAGTCAAAGACTTCGAAAAGAGGGCAATGCAAGAATCAACAAGGTGTCGGCTATGAGACCAGGTTTAGCAAAGATAATTGAGAAAGTATGTATTTCATGATATTTTGAATGTCCTGAAGCTGACCTTCATATAGCAGAGAATGCTTCCGGTATTAATTACGCTAACACCTGGTAGCCGAAACAAGTTCATGGACGGTCAAAATGCCAAAGTCCGCATTGCAGTACTTCCGATTATGGATGTGAAGACATGTTGGAACTCCACACTGGAGTTCCTCGAGTGCGCCTACCATTTACGGGAATTCACACGTGAGTGGCTTCACAACCCGAAATACAGTGAATACTGGCCGCTATTCACAACTCAAGATGAATGGACTATAGTCAGGTATGTCATTGAAGTATTGAGGCCATTTTGGTATTGGACCCTTTGGATGTCGAAGAGGCATACATTCACATTGCATCAGGTTATCACAGTATATAATGACATGTTCGATCACATGGCTGGCGTGATGCGAGCATTGGCCAAGAAGAAGACTCAATGGAAAGAAGATATCTTCTTCGCTGTGAAGTTAGCTCGACGGAAGCTTTCCAAATACTACGCCGAAGTGACTCCAACGACGGGCATGCTTCTTATTTCCGCACACATCCTCGATCCTTTTAGGAAGTTGCGATCGTTCAGAAAGTGGGACAGGGGAATAGATATCAATCCCCAGAACGAGTCATCCTACACTACACAATACCAAGAGGCCTTTCTGAAGTATGTCGGGAATGAATACTCCGCCAAACATCGACGTGTGCCGCTCAATAAACTCGAAACCGTACCAAGTAGCAATCTCGTCCCCTCTGCAACAGCTTCTGGGTCCTATCAATCATCCTTTGATCCATATGATTTGTCCAGCAATGATGAGGAATACTTAATGCCTAACAATGTTGCTGAGACGACAACCTGATGAAGTGATACCGCAGCCCGCTTATTGACTGCCGCCCGGCTCTATTTGAATTCGCCTCCTGAAGCACCAAAGAACTGGGGGCAAATCAATCCAAATCTCAATGATTACCACTCCGACCCAATGGAGATTAGCAGTACATTTTGGATACCGGACATAA
>Ga0307515_10003625_pt1 | contig 32439 bp, 34 predicted proteins | sample 17_EM_MG_FD_194513 | JGI IMG/M metagenome (GOLD analysis project Ga0307515, IMG submission 194513) | Populus trichocarpa ectomycorrhiza microbial communities from riparian zone in the Pacific Northwest, United States - 17_EM | ecosystem: Host-associated > Plants > Roots > Unclassified | place... | reverse complement strand
GTGTTTGTGTTGTACACTTAAGGGTTCAAGTTGCGGGCGAGGACTGGGGAGATAAGGTGCTGTAGCCGGTCAATAGGTTCGTAGGATTCTGCTACGGAAAGGAGAAACCTGAGAAGACATGCAAGAATTAGTATGCTCAGTGTTCCCAACGGGCCCGGTCGACCGGCAGGCGATCTGCAGGCCGCAAACGGGCTAAACCCGGCAGCGGTCCGGCTTTACCTGTAAATGCCAGCGGCATTTATGAATACCTGTGAATGCCGATGGTTATTATGAATGCCTCTGAATGTCGGTGCCCAGCAGTATATACCGCGGTATATACCGGTGTGAAAGCGGGCGGTATTCATAAATATCTGGGAATATTTACAAACCCGTGAATATATATAAATGCCAGCAGTATTTAAGAATACCTGTAAATGCCGGTGGTATTTACAGTGCCGGCCGGTATTTACAACTTTATAAATTGCCTGGTGAAAAGCCGCCGATTCTTAATCCGGCCCGGCAGCATATCTGAATCCCATAAACCGGCCAAGCTTCTGTCATGCCGCACCCGTTTGGCCGCTTGGGAGCACTGAGTACGCTCAAAATAACACATACAACTGAGTGCTGAGATTAGCGGGTGCTAAAAACGCCGGCGCTGTAAACGTCGGGTGTGGGACACTGGCTTCGTAACTTGCAGTGCTACAAACACAGATTATAAACCTGTAGTACTCAGTTGGTGCTGTAAACACTGAGTCCGCAGGCTTGAAACTTGCAGTGTTATAAACACTAATGCTTGCGGGCTCAAAACCTGAGATCACTCTTTTGCTCTTGAAGGCTTTTACCTCCAACCACTCAATTCTGACAAAACGAATAACGCTATGGACTTTTCTCAGAAGTTATATCAGAACTTCAGATTACCATGACTGAAATCAATGCATACATATACAGCAACATTACTGGCTGAGCACGTTCTTAGAAACACCAGGTTCGAAGCCTGCAGTACAGTACACACTAAGGTAACAGGCACGAAACCTACATGCTCAATCCGCGCTGTAAACATTGATTTACACATAGTGATAGAGAAGAGTAGACCAGACAGTTCTTGCAGGTTCGCGTCGCCCAGAAATAAACGAAGTATAACGCAAATCCAGGCGTCGAGTTCCTCCGGGAAAGAAGCTCGAGATGCAGAAACCGGCAAGATCACGAATGAATCCATTTTCAAAGCTATATCTACCTTGGACACGGAGGAGTATATGATTCACCGTGCTACGTCTGGGTCGGACGGGTTGTGAGATTTCAACATGATTATTCCATTTCCACCATTTCCACCAGGGAACCAACCGGAGTAGGGATTCAGCTGAAAGGAAAGAACGTCCACCAACCCCGACAATCTTAGCTCAACTGCCCACTGATGGCTCCAATACCAACCCCGTCCAGTGCCGCCGCCAACACGAACGCCTTCCCCGTAGCATAACCACCCCAGTCTCTGCGCCCGTCGATGAATGTTTGCTGTCCGCAGGCAGTCCACAAACCCAAACTTTATCCATCGCCATCTCGACCGTCTCCACTCAATAGCATCCTTCCGTCCGGCGTGAAAGCCGTGGTTGGGAGTATCTCTAGGCCACATTTATTAACCCGGCCAAAGGCAAATCTCATTCCCGCCAGGTCATTGGCCTGGATGGGTAAACTCTAACGTTAACCTTAAATCTTGACTGTCTAGACTACAGCAAGCGAGCGTTCCCATTCCAACGACCGGCCCCCGAATTGGGAGGTCTATGAGCAAGAAGCACACTTTGTTGTTTGCCAGTCATTAAAAAGAAATTTAAGCTTCAGCCTTATGATTCGGTGGGTATCACTCGACACCCACAAGTCAAACCTTAAACCAGCCCGTCCAGACACTGGACTCACGTTCCGCAGACATGTTAGGGAGCGTGAACAAAAAGATATCGTCAGCGACAGGGTTCGAACCTGCGCGCGCGAACGCATGAGATATCCAGAACTTGTTTGGGTTCAAGTCTCACTCCTTAACCACTCGGACACACTGACCTTGTATGATTAAGGTTACTTAAGATTCTAAATCAAACATTGATAATAAGCGTAGTATATCGTACAAACTCTATTGGTACTATAGTAGTTTTACTAGTAGAATTCTACTAGTAGGAACAAGGCTGAAAGTAAAAAACACTAATAATGCGACTGACTACAGTCCTTCACATATAATCACTCGCGAAACTGCAACGATCCCATTACACCATAAAAACCCCGTGCGTGAGTACTGATAGCGAAGCGAAACCTCCCGATACACAATCTCCCAGACACCTCGCAATCGGCCGAAACCCTCACCATCAGAATCCGTCAGCAAACAAACCCCAATTGCCGAACCCACGAAACTTGCTTTCAACTCCCTAGCCTGAGGCAACACGATATCCAAAAACCTTATTTGGCGTGGTGCAGGAGAGATTGGGTAAACGCATCTTGCATCAATTCTGAAATGGGCACGTAAACGCGTCTCGCATGAGCAATCCTGATAATAAGGTCGTAAACGCCTTGCATCTTGCCTCAGCCCTCGCCATTATCAGTTAAGATACCGCTATCAATAGTCCAAATGCAAAGTCATCCCAGACCAGCTCATCCCGACTCCAACCGCCGCCGCTGCTGGTGCTGCTGCTTGCTGGACTGCTGGCGAACTACCCAAGTGTTCGGCATACCACGGCGAGAACGCCCTGCATCGTTGCGGACCGAATTCAAACGACCAGCTGGAGCGCAGTGCAGCGACGACAGCGGTAACGGCGGATCATGCTAAAGTACCTGCCTTACGTTGCAGATCTGATAGCGTAGTGCACCATTGGCACCAGCCCGTCGGTTTCCGAAGGCAAAACAAGCCTCGAGAGTCCAGGGACGCAAGATCGTGGATAAGTACCCAGATCTGGTTCTCGGCGGGACAGTGGTGGGGGAGGGCGAAACAATGCAGTTATATGTTCCTTCCCTCCAAGTTTCACTCGTCGGCGTACAAACGGACCAAAAGCGTTTCGCGGTAAGCCCGGCATCTCTCGCTTTCATCAATGTTTCTGTTTTTGGCTCGGAACGCGAGCCTTTCCCTGACGCCGATCAGAAGCTTAAACTCTCTCTCCCCCCGCCTTCTTTTTCCCACTGCCCATCCTGCTAGAGGCCTAGAGATTAGATCCTCTTGCCGATCACAGTTACTTGCACATGCTGCGGTTCTGTGGTATACCCCACATGCACACCACTTTGTCACGATCTCGATTGGAGTCAAAAGCAAAGGGATGGATGGGGGAATACGGTACCGGGATACCGTGACCGGAATTATTTGCTTCTTCTGTGCGTGCGGGGAAACGGACTTGGGGTATATAAGGAGGGGGTGCAATTGGGGATTGACATACTTAGTTTGCATGTGGGGTGCGGGGTGCGGGGAGAATTAAAGTGCCGCGCACTCTGGCTGCGAAGATGACGATATCGATGTCGCGTATGATTCCACTCGTCGCCGGAGTGAGAAGACGTGAAGCGATGTACCGGAACCTGTACCATTTGCCGGCGCCACTCGTGCCAGGGGAATGTATCGCGACTTGTCCGCAGCGAGCGAGCGAGCGCGCAGAGAAAAATAGCCACAGACAAGACAACTCGGGGAAGAAGGGATTTTGCATGATGTACAGAGCCGTCCCTTGCCTTGCCCTGTCTGTCCTGCCCGCCCTCCACACTCGCCTCTGAGACTCGTCTCAGAAAAACAACAGAGTACGTAAAAACGGCAGCATGACAACAAAGCAGCAGCATGCCCGCTGTCGCATCCATCGCTTGGAATCGGGATCTTCCGGAAAGGAGCTGTGTGGAGCGCTGAGCGTCTCCGCATCTCCAGAACCCTACCTGCCTGGGGGGTGACCGATCAAGCAGCAGAAAAAAACCGTCAAAGGCGATCGAGATTTCTGACCTGCATCGCACCGCCCACACCGACACACACACATCCACATCCAAAGTCCCGGCCCCGGGCGTTGCTCGCGTTGCGTTGCGTTTCGCGATCGATTCGATCGGCTGCCTTATCTAAACACTGTAGAGCAAACGAAACGCTTCACTGTTCTGGCTGCACGTTTCGTTTCTGTTCCTCAGGTAGATGGGAGCTTTGTTTCACAAACTTTCCATTTTCTGTCGACCCGAGCAGAACTCAGAAAAGGGCGTGAGCGACCTGTGTGGAGGAATGCGGCGGAGGGCACCATTCCCTCCCGTAGTAAATAGGGCAGCTGCACCCGAGCAACGCCTGAGCGCGCGCCTCACTCACCTCCACCACCACAAACCCCGTCGTAAACATTGTCGCCCGGCCCCGTTTTGGGCAACCGCAAGCAAAGCTCCCAAAACCAGCTGGTTAAACCCCTTCGGCCTGCCAGGGATAGCTGCGCTGGCTTCCACAAGGCTTCTCTGAGGCTTCCGCCCGCCAAAAAAAATTGGGTGGTGTTAAGTGCCATACCTAAGGCAAGGGAGTCGAGCAAGATAACGGAACCCAGCGAGCAAGCTGCACTGGCGAACGCGATGTCACACCCCCTCGCCCTCCGCAACCACACCCCTTTCCTTAATATTTCTGCTTTACCCCACCTTTTCCCACATGTTTTGGGTTTTCTCAGGAGATGTGTCGTGTGGGGTTGCGGTGACTATCATATCATCGGTCATGATACACCTGTTGATTTCCGGAAGACTTGGGCCGTGAGATATTCCTCCTTGGAACCGAACCAGGTGAGAAATGGGGGTGTCATTGTCATATCGTATATTTATACCGCGGTTTTAATGTTTCGTTTCTTCGTTTGCTCCCAGACCTCCGTTCGGTAGTTGAACAGAGCGAGATGATACTAAGTAATCTCGGGCGATCTGCTATTTTGTGGAGTATGGCCAGTTACACAAGTCTACAAGTCGTAGGATAACTCCAGATATGATAGCTGCCCCACAAATTACCACGAGATGCGGTGTGATGCTGTTACATGTGAGTCCACCACAGTACCAAAGCTCCATATTGGGGCTTTTTACAAACATGTACGGTTCGAATAGAATCAGTTCAATTTGTGTTCTATCAGTATTAAGATGATTACCACCACCGCCCTGCTATTCTTACACAAAACCATCACCCCTAGCAAAGAAAACAAATCGCACGGTATGAAATTGGGATATCCTGCCTAGTCCTGCGCCTTCTATAACAAATGTTCCTCAGTGATAAACGATAGCTATGATTACGCGAAAAAAACCCCGACAAAATGAAATGATTGGAGAAAAAAGAGATGAGATGCTCCCAGATATCAAATAAATAAAAAGAAAACGCCATCGTAGTCCAAACTCAACAAGATGGAAAAAAAATACCCTTCTATCGCCGAACCAAACCAGACCCCCCCCCCCTTCAGAAACCAAAATGAGCCCGCTTGAAACCTGAAAATGATAAAAAAAATCCCCATAAATGAAACTCGTGTGCCATTTTTATATCCGCTCCGCCAAATCACCACCGGCTATGCTGTTATTCGAGGACGAAGAAGTCGACGAAAAGCCCAGACTGCCACCGTTCAACAGGTCGTGGACCGCAACTCGAGGCAAGGGGGGGACGGGCAATTTTCGTTGGGCACCGTCCGGCCGGTTGATGATATCACCCAATCTCATACCACCTGAAACTTGCGAGTGAGTAGGCGGGCCACCAGCGTTATACGGATCCGCAATTTCCATCGGTGCAAGAGCCGGTATGTGTCGCAACGAGAGGTGCCTAATACTCGGCAGCTGCATACTGTAGTCAAAGTCTCGAGGATAGAGCCGGGGAGAATGAGCTGGCGTGGCGAGTGGCGTGCTCTCGGGAGTTGGAGAGCAAGAGTCATGCGAGAACGTTGGCGACGATGGTGCCGTGGAAACCGGGGAGCTGGGGCGGGACTTTTTGACCGACCGATGGGAAACATATGGGTCATCGTCCTCATGTGAATGAGAACGCGACATGGGCTGACCGTGCGAATGCGTGAGCGGAGGAAGCTGATGACGATTGCTGTAGTAGGGGTGTCTTTCTCGCTCCAACTGCTGCGATGCGGTCTGTGCCAATATGCTCAAATCCAATTGCCCCTGATGGCCATTTGTAAGCGAGGGACTACTCATGGTCCTCCCAAACGGCGAGAGCGTAGAATAAAAAGCTGGCGTATGAATTCCGTGGTAAGAATGTGGAGGCGAGACGTTTGGAGAGCTGACATGCGAAGGCGGTGCGGATTTTGAGATGATTTTCGGAGGCGGAGGCATCATCCTACCAGAAGAATGTTCCAGCGGATGTGGTGCACTATGGCTAGCTGCCGCCAACGCAGCAGCTTGCTGATTTTTGTTGCTTCTTCGCGAGTTTGGGTTTGTATGAATGCGTGAATGCCGAGTCAACTCGTCCGACCTGCTAAATCTTTTGGTACATCCGGGGAAGGTGCATGCGTGAGGTTTTTCCCCTGTATGTGTTCTGATGTGACGAGTCTGATGCTCGAGACGGTGAAAAGCCTTCTCACACAGAGGACACTTGTAAGGACGGGGGAGTTCAGTCCTTTGATCCTGCATGGGATCGTGCTGCATTCCCATTGGAGACATCATTGCACTCAGGTTGCTATGGTTCATGGCGGAAAGTCGTCCGTGGTCCTGGAAAGACATCGGCCAATGGAGTGCTTGTGGTGGTGGTGGAAATGCGGACTGTTGGTTTTGGGCTCGAGATAAATGCTGCTGTTGGTGCTGCGGTGACAGGGACAATGAGGGAATACTCGTCGATGAGGCTGAGCGTTGCATGAACGGGTGGCGACGACAGTCTCGGTGGCGATGTTGTTGATAGTGGTGGTAGTGATGGTGGTGGTGGCAGTAGTTGTGTTGCTGTTGTTAATGCGAGTGTTTTGGCTGTTTTGGTGGATGCTGGTTCAAGGAGGAAACCACACGACGTAATCACGGACGGGTGTGGAGAAAGTGGTAGTGTGGAGGCGGCGGGGTTTCTTATAGTCTGGGTCTGCGAATTTGTGCGTGGGGGTACACCAAACAAAGGGAAAGGGGGCCGTGAAGCGCGCTGCCTATCCCTGGCGGAGAAGGGGTCGTAAGGTGGTGACACAAGAGCTGATTGTTGCAAGGCCGTGTCGGCAATCTATGGCCGAGTAGAACGTTTGTGGAGTAACAACACACTATTACTGTGGGGGGGTGGGGAAAGACGAGGGGACGGCGGCGAGGAAATCGACAGCTAGTAAATGCCAGCGTTGCTGCTGCTGCTGTTTCTCGATGTCCGATTGTAGATGATGCCGAGTGTCTAAAAAAATAGATTACAGATTGCGTATCGAGTTTCTGGGTTTTGGGTGGCTTTCGAGTGCAGCGGCGAACGACAGCGGAATGAATATGAATCGTGAGGTAACGCTGGTGTGGTGTGGTGTGTACTGTGTACTGTACTGCGGGCTCGCCAGTGTGTACAAAATATACAAAATATATGAAAACAAGCAGATTTCTTGGCAGCCGATCCCTTGTTTGTTGATATGTAATGAAATATGGGGAAGGCGAGAATGGGATGCGAGAATGGGAAGGCGAGGGAGGAAAGTGAAAGAAGAGGGCGAGGGCAAGGGGCGCCGAGATTTGGAGCAGCGTGGAGTGATTTCGTTGACAGAAGGCGGTGCAAGAAAATTTGCTACTGCTTCTGCACAGCTGGTGGGATGTCGTTCTTGAGACTGCTGAGCGGCTAGCTGAAACCCCAGACACGACCGAAACCCTTCCGTTTCTGATCCAGGATGGATGAATAATAGATGCAGATGTCGATGTCGATGTGGATGTGCTGGCCGAATGTTTTGGCGCTTGCCTTGCCTGCTTGCCCTTTCTCAATGAAAAAGCTCCTTTCTGCAGGCACCGATGTAAAACTAGTCAGCCGTCTTTCTTCCTTACTTCCTTCCTTCTTCTTCCCCCATCCTTCCTCCACGTTGATTCGTTGCATGAAGGCTGCTCGGCTTACCACTAGTTCCTGATGCGGAAAATAAAAATAAAATAAGTCGACGGTTGCCTGCTTTCAGGCTGTTGGGCTGGCAGTTGACTGGCGGCAGTGGAAATAACTACAATACGCAGATCAACGACGGCGGCGGCTGTTGCTTCGGCGTGACTGACTGACTGACTGGCTGTTTGGGTGAGACGTTTGGATTCCGAGGAATTGATTCTAACAATGACGGACGGGTTTGCTGAAAACGTGGGGGAAACGGTGACGAAGACGGGGGAAAGAATTGGCCTGGGGGACTCGCAAGACTTTATCTCTCATTGATAATCCTACTGTACCTATTTGCAGGCACAAACTTAGAGGATAACTAGCGACGCCGGCAAAAACTAGTGCTATTTTCTAGGTGCTTGAAAGTTGAAAACATCTATCCCGACAGTTCTTACGGGCGTGGGGAGAGTGACCGTGAATCCTCGGTACGATGGCGCATTTTATCATCAGCCTTGCCGACTCCGCCTGTGGAACACCGTTTTGATGGCATGCAGACGCAGCTGGAGTAAGAAGTGCTGATAGGTCGCACGAAAAGGGGGCATCTAGATACAAACTACCGAATCTCGATGGAACGCCGAAAGTATGACTGACACCTGTACACATTCGACACCAGAATGTACAGTACGTATGCGATTAAACTTGGAGCTGGTGCTTGTACGATACAAGAGAGCACGCCTTGCGCAAATCCAACCACTTCTTGCATCGATCGACTCACTCTAGAGTTATCCGGGTCTCCCGCGGATTTCCCCAGAAAATCATTGGTGTTTTCGTCATCATTTTGAAGCGCCTGATTGACTCGCTTTATTCGCCCGGTCTCCCTGGTCATCTTACCACAGAAACTTTCTCATGAAAAACCCAAAGTCTTTCAACACTTTTCTCAGTTCATTCATCGGCACTGTCCACGATTTCAATAAACGCAGTTCATTCGTTGTAGATGCCAATTGAACTAGCACCTCCCGGCGTTGTCTCCGAAGCTACGTGTTATCGGAGCCTGGTTAGGAAACGCCGTTCCTTGATACAACGGTATTTCTTTCCTGGTGCCGGCTTACGGGACGTGGGGGGGCCAAAGTGCACTTGCGGCGAATGATGTGATATTTGCGGGGGGAGTGAGGCTGAGTCTTGAGGAATGATCGGGACTAATTCCGCGAGGCGCGAGGAAGTTCCTGCAGATGTTTCCCGTGCCACATCCCCACACATTATGCAAGATGGATCTCTGGGACGGTTTTGGGTTCAGACCAGGGGCCTACGGTGACCAAAATCGTGGCTACACAACATGTCGTCGATGGTATATGATATTAATGCAGTCCACAACCGGAAACTGGAGCTTTGGGTTGAATATACTGTACATATACTGATGCCTTACGCCTCTTAGATACCTCACTCCTGCAGCTGGGGATACATCCACACTGGGGGCCTAAGGAGATCTGTCCTGCATATAGGTATCGGGACCGCTTGTGGATTTACAACATTGAAAAGAATGCCGCGAATATCGAATACTTATTGCGACGTCAATATATAGTTAAGTGCATATATATATATATATATATAACTCAACATCGTCTGAAACCTAAAGGCAAAGATATGGACATCCCACCTGCCGAGCCATGATAAAATAAGTCCAACTTAGCACTCGTACAAAACCATTATACCAGCAGAAAAAAGCGTACATTTGCTAAAAAAACAGAGAAGTGCCTCGGACCAAGGCGCGTAGGTACCCAGCGCCTCAACCCAGTTTCGGATACCTATACGCCGCATCCTAGCTTCCACAGCAGCAAGGCTCAACCCGCCCAATTCCCCTCATAGTCTCGGAACCATCCCCTTATATATAGATTTCCCCCGCAACGAGGCTCCGCTGGTCTAAAAGGTAATATTTTCCCAAAACGGGTTCAAAAGCGCATTTAAAAATTATGAGAATGGGTAACTAGCCGCCCTCCAGCGTTTAACCAGCTCTCTCCCTCACCGCCGACGGTAGGATGTCTTTCAATCCAAGGAATGGCCAGCGACTAAAGATCTTTGGAGACAGGAATGGTCTTTTCATGGTTATACTTTGCGGCTAGTTCTCCGGAAGTCAATGAGCTCGGGACGCTTTGGATGAACCTCACAATCAAAAGCATACACCTTTAGGGGCTCTTTGGGTTCATCTAATCGTTCTTGATATGTGTTCTAGATCTTCAAGTCGAAACTCTAACCACACGTACACGCGCCCACAGCAACGAGCTCCCCTAATATTCCAAACTCCTCCGTGTTCACACTTCCCTCTAACAGTCCAGTATCATTCCATTATGATCTATCCCCCCAACAAACAATTTAAATAAAATAATCCCATGAAAAAGCCTTTAAATGCGAGTCTAGGTCGTCGAGCCCTAATATGAAGGCGAGGGCAAGGGCACGGACCAATGAGTCGGATGGGCAACTTGTGCCGCTCCGGGGACCTGGCCCGTGTAAGCATTGCCCCGCATTTGCGGGTGGAAGCAAACGCGAGCTGAGTCACCGTAAAATGAAGGGCGTCGGATATGAATGGTCTGTAGACGTTCAACAGGTACCAGGGGGAGTTTAATAAAATTTGACGGTCAACAGCTCCAATTGAACACGCCTCTCAGCTGGTCTAGTACCTTTGAACCCCGCGCCTGCATACGGTTGATAGAATATGGCGTGGCTTCCAGAAAGTTAAAATAACTATGAGTCTCGAGTTATACATATGCTTCCAAAATAACAACAACCATAGAGTGGCTCACAACGGCAGCGCTAGTCGGCCATAACTCAGTATCAAGAGTCGAAAACGCTCTCGACCCCCAATAATCTCTTTGGGGTATCATATGCTTCTAGGACTCTGCCGGAGCATAACTTATCCTATCTCCATCCAGCTGGGGGATTCGAGTGGTTTCTGCACAGAGGAGATAACTGCGCCCGCTTTCCAATCGGACTGCAATGTGGTTGAAGCTTTCCCATGGCGAGGAACCCATAAGTGCCGCTCTCCAGGATATGTGCTTAATTTTTTGAAAAACCTTCCCCGCTAATTGCTTGTCGACAGGCCAGCCATGTCAGGGCCTGCTGCCGCTAGGGAGTCCAGAAGTTTTTCCGAGACCTGGCAGGGTCTAAGGGAGGTTTTCCCGTCCCAACGATTGGCGAACAGGGATTGGTGTCCAGTTTTGGTGTCCTCAGGGTTTTCCATGAGCCCTCCAGAGGCTTCTGGAGAGAACCAGCTAACCAAATCGTAGTTAGTTTCCGAGGGCGAGCCGTAGGGTCGGCGAACTTGTGATGGTAATGATTGTGGAGAACCCTGATTATGTATCCACTGCCGCTGATAGTCCATGGGCCTGCTAGTAAATTATCTCTCTGCTCCACTGTTCCGAGGTTGCCCGAGGGTTTTGCCGCCGGATCAAGCAAAACCCAGATTTTTCTATGGTACTGATAGCTACAGCCGCCACAGTTGGAGATTTCTGCCTTTCTGCCGTATGAGATCAGTGGCTGTGGAACACATGTACTATACATTTCGGTTGGATGCAGGTACCATGGGTGCGTATGTCACTCCGAAACCGCGGCTTATATCTTGGGCAGAAGATCTCAGGGTTGAAGTTTTTTCCTTCCAGCCAACCACTCGGCCTTTTCGCTCATGATTATGCCAAGAAGTGACCATAGCCCGAAGAAGATACTCCATCCTGTCCATTCGGATATGGGAACGAGGAGTTTTTTGTTTGCGAACGTGGGAAGACGAGCGGGATTTTTTCTCTTCGGCTCACTGGAGGAGTCTTTTTCATACAGCTAAGACGGTTGTGGAGAAGATCTGGTTGAGGGCTGACATGGCAATTGAGCTGTTTCAAGGCTGATTCTTGACGCAATCAATGGCTGCGGTGATATAGGTCATAATTGAGCTCAGAGGTACGTACACCACTCAACTACCTTACAGATGCTGTGATATTGGAGTTATCCCACGCACACTATCGACGGTAAGCGTGGGGAAGATATTTATTTGGATTGCATTTAGACCACACTTCCCGAGCTAGGATCAGCACGAAGATCTGGGGATAATGAGCTGGAGAAACCACCTCCAGCGTCAGTCGATACCCCTCGTTCGTCGTAGGTTAAGCTTGTTATCATCCCATCGACCGACCCGTATGAATCCTACAGCCCTAGCTTAACTAGTAGGCATTCCACTTAGCACCTGTTTCGGATGTCTGTATACCGAAACAATGATAGGCATCATCCGCCGGTAATCAGCTTGCGGAGCTGAGCTGAATACGTGTATACCCCACGGGCTTTTCGGTTCCCCAGGTTTTGCAATATGAAAGCTTACCATGTCTCCGCTCCCCGGCCGTTCCTTGCATCCGGTTCTACCCGAAGGATATGTCGACATCTGCCTTTGATGTTTGACTGGCTATGGCTATTGCTGATCTTCGTCCACGTAAATTAAACGGCCAGTGCTCCTCCGGTAGTCTACTCCCCCTGCAGGAAGATACAACCAAAGGTGGTAAACAACGATAAATTCTTCGAACAAGTATCGTATTGTGTGCCATTGATAAGGAGGCACTTGATGGGTGTTTCGCCATTGCCAGAAATCGTAGCACGGCCCACCCCGAGTAAGCACTTGTAAGGTTGTAGAGCACAGGAATGTGGGTGGATGGATTTGAAAAGACTTTATCAAATTCTGTAAGGTTCATATTTCTCCCTTCTGAGCTACCTTTTTTCACGGATATGATACCAAATAATCAACACATGATATCATATCACAAGGAGTTCCATTCACGACTTCCATTTTGCTAGGGAAAGCCCGTGCCCGGATTTGGATCAAGCAATATATCTCATTCACTCTAAAGCAATGGTAGAGTAGAAAACCCAGATCTATAATATGGAACGGACCGCCCATCAGCTGCTACTGAAACCCCCATGGCCCATCTATTGTCTACTGCCACAATCATAGTACGGTAATCACCGCTCCCAGGAAGGATATTGTCTGGTCCAGCATAGGGAAATCTGCCCAGGAAAGTCATATCTACTCTGACATGGAAGATGCAACCTTGTCTGCCCGCATTAGGGGTGCTATTATCGATGCCGTCATATACATACCCGTCAACAGGTACTAGCTTCCGTCGATGCATCCGTAACGGGAAGATCATTGCATCACTTCAGGATACCCCCAAACCTCGGCGCAGGATGAACTATTCTCCAGATCGGTTCCTAAACAGGTGCCCAAGCCGAGGCCGTAGGTGTAGCCATATGCACAACAAATACCCGTCTTCCTTTCCGCCTCGGAACCCACGCACGTGCTAGTGGTCCGGGGATGCGGGATTACGCCACACTTGAGTGACCGGTTGTGGTGGAACCGTGTTGGGTTGGGTTGGGTTCAGCCTTATTCCCAGCGGGCAGGGGAGCAGACGTCGACGTTGCGGAGTGCGGGTTAGGTTAGCCGATTAGATATATCACACAAATTGTAACCATGTAAAATAATCCCCTCACGCCAACCCCCACAAAAAAATAACTTTTGTTTTCGTTCACGGCTGCCACGTCGCCCTGTGTGTGCACTTCAGACTTTATTGCCAGCTGGAGCAGGCAGGAGCACGGTAAGTTTCTCTGGCCAGTGTGTCCAAATTCGTGGCGCGGGAGATGTGAAATATTGTTTTTTTTTTGAGGGAAGGGAGAGCAGTTCCGCCAACCAGGTTCTCCAATGGGCCGACAAACGTGGTCGTACTGGGCGGACAGCCGATAGAAAGTAGCCATCATAGCTCGGAATCTCAAGTTGCGAGTGAATAAGATAGAGCATATGCAGGTTAGACTTTAAGTGGACGATCGATCGATCGAGGTGAGGAATACTACGATGCGGAAGTGATAGGTATCGGTATTGTTTCGAACTTAATGTTTTAATGTAGGTGAGGGAGGGATGATGAATGTTAGATACCGCGCATCCGAATATAGGTACCTGTCTACAAGAGGTAGCTGAGCCAGATTAATATATATTGCAACTGATAACGATCTGGTGCAGCTTCTCGATGTCTGCGGGCCGTTCTCTTCCCCACACGTCCTCGCTTTCCCACGTACTGTATGAATTGCCAACATGATAGGTTTGCTCCCGGATGGGGGTTCTCGGTAGGTTTTAGCGTTTGTGGTACCGAGTGAGATCTTGTGTCCAGCTGCCTATCATCTGTATCACACTCGACGTTATCGGCCCAATAAGACGTTCACACCCATCGGATCTGGACTTTCGCGGTGAGATCTTGCATATGTTACCTCCATGCATGCAGGCAGCTGTGGATCGAAGGATCTGGGGAACATCTCGCATGAGCTAGGGCGGAGATGGGGGTTCTTTTTTCCGAGATGTGATGTGATGGCCATGTTGGCGTGGCAGGACGACCACCGGCAGATATCATGTGTGATTGGGAGTGCAATTTAATTTGGGTAGACGCGATATGCGGGGTGTCATAATCGTTTTATTGCTTTTTGTGATATGCGGGGATGAGTGACGATCTATGTTACGAACAAGGCTGTCTTCTAGTATATGATCCGTGTCACCGTTTGGGTGACTCCAACGCATATGTACAAGATATAGAAAGTAACACCTTATCTACCAGAACAACAAGTCCTCATCCATTTCTGCTGCTCTATTTTTAGTATTTATCCGTTAGATTTATTAAATTTAATATCTTTTCGTGGTGCTCAAGCATCTACAGAACACGAGGTCAGTTCTCAAGCTTCTCTTCCAGAACCTCGTAACATTTCCAATAAAGGCGAAGAAACCATGTCTGTCCCTCTTTAAACCCAGAAGAAAGAATAGTGCCAGAAATATACGTCGTCAAGCTGAAAGCAAAATCACCAATGCTCCACAAGAAAAGGCAAACGACCTGGCCTGGCAGCACTTTCGTATCGCTGAGCAACGCCTCGTCTTGATAAAGCATCGAATGACAGTCATCTCCTAAGCATGGTGATTTCCAATCACATATCCCCGCTTCTAAGAATTGGACATTTAGACAAAACGGCAGTGCTCAGTGTGCTGTTTCTGGGTTGGTGTACCCCAATGACATGATCATTAGATGTTAAAATAGGGCACCCAGACATGCCATTCGGCAGTCGGTCCAACCGAAGAAAGTTTACTGTCCGTCATACACTCTCCCTCAGTAGACTATTACCTTTCCTTCTTTAATATCTACAGCCTCAACGGTATAAGCGGTATAAACGGTCTGTATTTTCCAACAACTCTCGAGTCGGGTACCGAAAGCCTTTTAAAGATGGCCACAGGGAACCAAATGATTGCTACATCTAGCAAAGGTTTAACGGAATGGATGATCGGGGGTATTTGTTTTTTTCGAGAAGAGCGTCCGAATTTGAAACATAAACATTTCTCTTACGCAGTTGCCCCAGTCGGTGCCGTGGCCGTGCTCGATAACATGGTTGCAAGTAACAAGCAAAACAAATCCAGGCTAGACCATCATATATGATGCCGGCCTTGGTATGGGTTAATCCAGGTCGATTCAGATATCTGCGCCTGTCGATATTTTGCTGTATAGTCTAACCCAGGTCTACCTTCAAACAGGGCCGACCAAGGCCTCCATTCTATTGGCCTGCCTTGCCAAAATAATGGCCCATCCCGTTCCGAACGCTACGTACGGGTCAATATTAGGACAGTAACCAAAGCGCGGTCGAATGACTTGCAAAAATAGACTTTGCGAGACATTAGATCTCTACGCATAGCTCCTAATGATCGTACAGGACCTTCTAACGATCTAATGAGCGAATCAGATTCCTGTTAGAGGGAGTTGAGCTTGACCCGCAAGGGGACACACGTACCAAAATTTTCAATGCAAAACCCCTCTGGCAGTCGTGATTCGTTGTTGACAGTGAACGTAACCGACATATTGCCAACCAGAGTAGTAGGTGTAATGGCTAGGCTGATTGAGTTCCGAGCGCGGGATACAGAGTCGTTTGTAGTCATGTGACAGCATACTGTAGAAATACATGTACGAAATATCCGTGACCAATGCGCCAGTCTCGAATAGACGCAGTTGCTGTAGGCGGCGGGGAAAAAAGCGTCTGATCGAGACTATTGTGAGGTGTTATTGGATGGTACTGGCTGGGTCGGGGGACTGGGGCTGTGTGCAGATGGTGGGGTACGTTGTCTCTGATCTCGTGCCCACTCCAGTTTTGCTTAAGCACTAAGCAGGCAACTTCTGCCTTGGTGACCACTCGTACCTTGTTTCTCGCCGCCTTTCTCGCAAGCAAGATTGACTCTTGCAAGATTCCAAGATTTACCCCAGCCATTGCCATAACCCCTCCTCAGCCTCCTCAGCCCTCAGTACATTCGTAAGACCATTGACATACAGGTAACTTCAAATAAGGTTTTTGATGATCTGCATCGAACCCTGTCATCCCGCACTCGCGCTGCAAGGCACCATCGTCGATTTCCCTCCGATCGAAATCTTCACCACCTTTACCATCTCTCTTACGTTACTGCTACAGTCATCATAGAACTGGCGCTACAACATCTCGAAGGCGGCGTTCTCAGCAGGTGGGGGATTATGGAGCTATTCGGCTTGCACGCGGCGTTCCGAATAGGTGGGGGCAATTCGGTCCATGGTGCTTCTAGCCCAGATGACTGCAGGTGGCCGCACGCAGCACACCGCAACTTTTGGTATCCTAACAGAATCCCAATGAGAAACAGACCGAAAACGGCCGATGAGGAGGGAGCAACCCAGGACTTAGGCCGGATTTCTTTACGATGATACAACATACTATGATACCAGAATCACCTTGCGTCTTTTAGCCATTACGGTGACTGCAAGCAGCCGGGCCTATAGTCGACCTGGCACGGGCCGTTCCGCCGTATAGTCTTCCCTATGGCAGTGCAATCTGAACGGTACAAACGATTGAGAACACTGTAACCTTGTGATGTTCTGAGTCCAGATTGAAGTTGAAGGGGCTGGGACATCTGGGGCTATTCCAACGTCCCAGACAGGACAGAGGGGTTAAGAATTCCAAGCCAGTAGATGACTGGGCGGAAGGTTCTAGTTTACTGGGCAGTATACAGTCTGGTGTTGCGATATGGAGGGGAAAACCGTGTGCAGTATAGACTTAAGGTACAGAGAGAAGAAAAGAGGAAATATTCGAGATATATACAACACCAGGTGTCTCCCCATCAGCTCCGCTACATTCAGCTCGTGTCAGGTCCCTGATATATGTATCTAAGTCGCGGAGATCTGTGGGTGATACACCATGATCGAAGTTGGCGGGCAGAAACTAGCCTTCGTGACAGTACTGTTTTCCCAGCATAGCGGCCTTTCACACTCAAGTTACAAAATCCTCGTCGAAAACCCAATGGCTTCGTGGTGTAGTTTGTTATCACATTTGTCTAACAGTTTCTACTAGAAGCTGGACACAAAATGTCCCCAGATCGAGCCTGGGCGAAATCATTTCCTTTTGATGCTCAAGACTACCCGCAATTCGTCTAGGTATATCCCCTCATAGCCTACCGTCGTTTTACGTTTTCAGGAAGAATTATCTACCCCCGAGCATACAGGTATCACCTTTGCCTGTCTCTAGTGCCAAAGGGTTGACTCTCAGTTCATCCCTCTAATTGCGTTTTTTGGTTACGACTATATATTCGCTAGGTCTATTATAACTACAGTACAAATCTGGGGAAGCCCGGTAAGGAAAAATGCAAGGAATGTGGCATAAGAGGATCAATCAGTCACCACACAACGAGAGCGTAGACAAGGTGTTAATCACCTCAAACCCTCTTTGTGTGGAAGTTCGATTTGGGTTTGTTTGAAATGCGAACTCTCTTCAGAAGCCCCTCTGGACCATCTGTCCTGACATCTGTCTAAAACTTTTTGCCGCGGTGACGCGCAACAGAGTGCCCTTGGTGCATTCTCGGGAATGCACATGAATTATTGCCATTTTGCTATCCATTTAACTGTAGTTTGCATTTGTACAGAATATGCTTTGGCATAGTGCGAATGAACTATATCGAGATAGGGCGGAGCATTAAATATCAGCTTTCAACGTAACAATGGTGGTCGTTCGTCCAGGCACAACTTCTCGGGAAACGACAAAAGTAAACACGCCATCCAGGGAAGGATTTCATATTGATAGGTACACCATCACTGACACAAGCTTCTCTGCTTTTTGTACAGTCTGGAAGTTACTAGTGCAATTCACAGCTGACCTTCTTAATTGGCGATGCTTTAAGAATTTCTCTAAAGGATTCAGAGGCGACCCGCGCCTAACGTCTTAGACGGATGTCGGAACAGGAGCGTCGCTGTCTTCCTAGCGCAGGCCGACTTGTATTCGTGGTCGACGAAACGACTATGTATGTACGGTAGGTTTCACGAGCGTTATGTATAATTAGGCGGGTTTCTTGTTGCTCTAAAGTCAGTTCTTTGCCTTCGTGAATTGGAAATACGAACACACACTCGCTCAGCCAATGGAATACGGACTGGATGCTGAATGGTTGGAATGAGATATAGAACTTTTCGATCGCGTATGGGTTACAGCAGTACAAAAGAGTAGGTTTTGAGCCTACGGCATTAGTATTTATAACACTGCAAGTTTCATCCCTGTGACAAGCAATTAGCTTACGCACCTGTCGACAAGTAGTGATATCCTACAGTTTGAGGTCAGCTCGTGGTGTTCTCATAGCCGTAATGTAGCCCAGGCATAAACCTGGGTTGCGGACGGATTTTAAGGCTTATTGGGGTAGTAACTCCTTAAATAGAATATAAAGAGGATAGGGCATCACCTTTAATACTGGAACACAAGTTAGCACTCGCAGATTTGCTATGATAACTACTGGAGATCGTCACCACCACCACCGCCACCAACAAACCCCCTGGATAACTCGGTTCCTAAGACAAAACCCTTGACATACATTATTGATAGCAAGCCCAGGATATTGGAATGACTGGTCATGGTTTTTAGCCACTTCGAAGTCGTTCCGCTTGGATCCCAGAATGCCACGCCTGCCACTGCATGGTATTCTGTTCCACGAGTCAGATGTCGAGTCAGATATGCGATAACCATTATGTCTTTGGCGTGAACGTCAACGACCGGGAACGGATTATCGACAGCTTCCATAACTCCAGACTACCAGTTCCGGGCCTTATGATCGCGCCATCAACCGAGATTAATTTTCGTATGTTGGAGGAATCCAGAATCGTGTGCTTCCAGCGATATACATACCGACGATAGACAAAACAAAGGGCAACTTTGGCCATGTACACCGCCTAGCATCAAGCCATAAGTGCAAGTGCAAGGCACATATTCCTGCAACCATCCATCTCCATCCGCGAGTGATCCAATGTGATCGCAGGAATGCTTCGCACGTGAGCGAGGCCAACAATCCGCAGACCCAAAGTTCGATCCCGCGCCTTGTCCACCTAGTATTTGAGATGAGATCTGTCCGTCGCCATCGGAAAAAGTATGCAGTGATCACTGCCTAAGTAAGTATCATGTATATTGAATTCTCTTTACCCCCCGCCCCCTAGAATGGCCATGTGCGTATCGATAAGCAAAACGTCATGTCAAATAATCTATCGACACAAGATGCAATAGGCCCCAGTTCTTTGGCCTGGAATATCCATGCAAATACTGCAGAACCCCAGCGGAACCACCATTTACGAACGGTTATCAGGGCAAAACCAAAAAAATAGGTGGATTGATTGTTGGCCGTGAAGACAGGGAAGCAAGCATCCGATTCCTTTGTCCCATATACGGGTTGGCCAGCATTTAGAACCAGAATATGCGAATACCGAAGCTTACCTGAACTGGATGGGAAAAACGTTGAATGCAACTATGTCTCACAAGGTGCATATTCTGGTAGACACTAAATGCTTTGCAGTTAGTATTATGACGACCTCGAATCACGAGGATTTTCAACGTTCCACCTTTGCACGTGATTCGTCAATTTATTATATGTTCTGCATTGATTCAGAGTCCAAAGAGCAACAATACCCGCGAAAAGCATTGAAACAAGTCATAGCACACGATCATGTTTATACAGACGCAAGCAAATCCAACCACTCATCTTATCACCGCTGTCCTTTTTGTCTCAATAAAGCAAGCCACAATCCCCAGCAAAAACCTTCCCTCTATACCCGTATAACTGCATACCCAAAATGAAATTCAATGTTGTGCCTAAAGACCTCTTCGCCAGTGTCCTGATTGATAATTCCAGACCTTTAACTAATTTATCATCTGTGATCAAAACCTCACGCCCTTTCAACTGGTCCCTGAGGATGGAGTATAGGATTATCTGTCGATGCCGACAATCACGTTTCCATCTCATAAGCCTCTTCTTTCCTATGCCGTTCCTTTCTGCGGCTTTTCTAACGACCTTCCCAACCCTGCCTTAGAATATGGTGTTCTATATTGGGGGCTACGTCACCTCTCGTCGTCGTTTATTCATAGGAGAGATATCAGCAGGTTGCCCATCTGTTCGAAGCTTGCCCTGTTGCGCACAGTAGAATTCAAGCACGTGGGACAGCCTGTAACCAATGAGTATGACGATAACTCGGACCGAGTGGTGGACACGTTAACGCGCCGCGACCTGGCAAGGCTTAATAGCAAGTAGTCGAGATATATGGTCGGTTTCTGTCTCGGGTATGAGGTCTGCGTCCTGCCGCGCTATTTCAAGATCTATATCTATCATAGGAGTATGTTTTCGGATAAGGGTCGATTGACTGTTCGTATGGAAGTAGAGTCGCGATGACGGATGTAGGGGTATGACGAAAATCAATATTGAGTATGGGATTTGGTGATCAACATCCACACAAGAACTCCGCAATATTCGTCATACCCCTAAATCCGTCATACCTACCTCGCGACTCTACTATCTCGTCATCTTATTCAACGAAACTCCCCTTAAGGACGCTCCTCTTTAGAAAATTTGGGTTTTTCCAAAATCAGGCGGGATACAATCAGCAGCAACAACGCAGGCTGCAAGTCATCCATCCAAGAACTTTGGGTAGTTGATGGGCGTTTCTAGAAAGGCTTCTGGGAATCCCGGCAAGTCGTTTTCTGGGAAGGGTTCATCTAGAAATGCGTAATTGGTGGCCACGGTGAGTGAGACCTTATCAGTAGTCACGCTGGTTTCGAGCAAATATCTAGCAGCTAAAATAGCAACTGCCTAGCCAAGGCGGGGCTTCGAGCAGCTGATTAGTAAGTGGATGGAGAATTTCAAAAAATAAACCAGGGGCTAGAAGTACTTGAAGAAAACGACGATGATAATTCCAACCGGGGATCTGCGGAGAACCCGAAGCAAGGTGTGAAGAACTTTTCTTCAGCTAAGGTTGCTCTAACCTCTGTAGTTCCGACGAAGTGCATGGCACAGACGCTGAAGCCAGCAGCACCGGCAGCAGCGTGAACCCTACTTTCGAGCCCTATCGGTGTCTCAGATACCAACATCCGTTGCCTGAAATAAACCCGTATGGAGTTAACGAACCCCGCACTGCAAAAACTGATACAACAGCTGCAGAATTGCGAGAAATAATACAGGGCGCCTAGATAGTAGTCCTTGAAGCAGTAGTCTGGACATCTTTCATGGGTATGTGAACTACTAAAGGCGTCTACTGTAAAAACGTGCATCTAAAGCCGACCGTTCATATTCGAAGGGTGGGCAACGAAAAGAGATAGATGTTCTTCCAATCCGCAGTTCCATATCTGATAGTATGTATATCATAGTTAATTACTTGTATTTATGGCATGCATGTCGAATGCTGAAAGAGCAGTATAAGTTCCACTTCGATCTTCAGGGACTCAAAAAACCCTAGCTGGAAATTTCGCTCACCATCTACCCCTGCTTGCAGTAGTTGGGTTAGTGGCCACATAAAAGGTTCCTACTCTAGCTTCAGTATAGCATTTCGAACGCGGCCACGATGACTAATCCGCATTATTCCCACATCAAGAATGAGGTGGGAAGCCTCCCAAGAAGGAAGCTCCTAGATTTAAGCGTGGGGATGGGGCGAAAAAGCAGAATCTGCATATCGAGTGACTGATGCTGATGCAATGCACCCTCAAACTCAACAGGAATACAAATACATCAGCTAGGGCGTCAGTGCTACATCATCCAACTGGGTTGACCGATGTACCATCAAGCGCTGCCACAACCGTCTTATGGCTGTGCACTGATCGACCTGTGGCTGTGGCTGGGCAGTCAGATATAGTGGTGCAATCGCAATAAAGCATGATCATCTCGTTCCAGACAACCTGTCTTGCTCGTTGCTGATGTGTTCTGGGAAAGTTGGTCTCATGTCCAGCAAATGAGTCAACGACTATCGTTACACGTAGAGTGAACATCCTAGAACCGCCGTTGACTTGATTAGGGGCAACTAGTTAATGGGTGGTGCACCGGTAATGTTTCCGTGGTACAGAAAGAGCGCCTTTCAGTTTCGAGTGACGACGACGACGACGAGTCAATCAACGTAACATAGAAGTGGAGTGTAGCTCAGCTCTGATTATCGCCTAACTTGCGGTTGTCGGAGCAGAGCAGAACGAAAAGCTAAAGTGCCGAGTTTCTCCCAGCTTGTGTGCCCAACAGACTTTTTATACTTTTGTCAGGTCGCATCAACCCTTTCCTGTTGTTCTGAGCGAGCGCTAAGCAAAGGAAGTTCGCTCCCAATATGTCTTTGACAGAAACCTACGGCCCGGCTGAAATGGTTCTATCGAACTCCCGCCCAAAATTGCGTCCAGTTGGTTCATCTATCCTCATCGCGAGATCGAGATTTATTGCATCTCCAGTCCTTCATCAAACCCCACGCTCCTTCATGAATTTGAATGATAAAAAAGGGCCTAGACGTGGAAGAATAGTCAGACTACATATTCCTCGGCCTCAGTTCGGCGATGGCAAAAAGTTATTATTGTTAGCGATTTTGTGCTGCTTGCCGTTAATGTATTCGTACCATTTCCCATACTTATGCAGTTATGCAGGATGGGAAGCTGAGCCTATGGATAACAGGTTAGTGTGGAAAAGATGAATTCAGGCGAGGGTAAAAGGGAGAAGGAAGAAAGCAAGCGCTTTCTGACATTCACGGTTTTTGTCTGCACATTCATATTCTATGGTCGATTCCAGGATCTACAGGATCACTGGAGCATGGGAAAATGATGGGGTGAGAGTAAGAGTGAGAGAAGGGAGGTGTGGTGTTGCTAGGGTGTCGGCGGCTTACATACTAAGTACATATTCGAGTGGTGTCGATTGGTTGGCTTTTGGTAGTTACAGCCCTTTTTTGGGATGGACCCTCTTCTCTCAGATCTCCGTCATCGTTTCTTTTTGAATCAACATGCTTATTGCGGCAAAGTCTTCGGGGTTTCGCCATCTGCAGCAACGTGAGTCTTTTTGGTTGAATGATCGCCGTGACCAATTAATCCTGTCAACGGACGCAAGTGAGCCACAAACAGGTAAAATCTCTGAAGTGATGATGAATTTGGGGTGAGCGGAGTAGTCCACAAATACGCTAGTGCAGAAGGTAAGAGAAGGGCGCCTCCAGCGGACGAGTCAGGAGGGTAGTTTTGATGGAGGGGCGTTCGTTAGGGAGAATCCAGCCTCGAAAATAAATATGCAACTTTCGCCCCTTCCCTAATCTACTCGAGGCACCTAACACGGGATAGCGCAACTTGGTAGCCACTCTCCCACGGGCGGAACATGCACCAGGAGAGTTTGATGATGAAAGATGATGATCAGAAGCTGTAACTCGCAACATAGATGGAAGGAAGGATGGAAGGAAGGGAGACTATAGGGAGGATGAGGGATGAAGGGAAAGGGGCTGTGGAGAAGTTGTGCGTGCATACATTTGCGTAGAGTACGGGTACGGGTGGATGAGAGTACACACACAGGCTCCTGGGAAGGAATAATTTCGAACATCATGGCTGCGTTCAATGTACTCTAGTGAGTGAATGATGGGGGGTGGACTCAGGCTGTATGTAGAAGCCGCAGCACAGCACAAACAAAGATTTGGTTGGGTTTCCCCGGTTGCCGGTTGGTGGTCAGTCATTGGTCTTTTTTGGCTTCTGCTTCTTGCTGCGCTGCTGCTGCTGTTTGACCGAGCGTTTCCGCTTTCGCCCATCTCGCTCGCTCCTTCTGTCTGTCTGTCTGTCTGTCTGACGGTCGGTCGGTCGGTCGGTCACCACCCTTCCCCATCATCCATTCTCGCCGTCGCCCGTTTTCTGTCTCTCCACTCACTCCTCTTCCCTCCTCTCCTCTCCTCCCTCCTTTCTCTTTACCCTTTCTCCCCTCTTCTCTTTGCTCGTCACTCTCAACCCTTACGAGTAAAGGGTCGCCTGCTTTCCGCCGTTTTCACTATTCCTTCTGTGACGGTGTTACTGGTGGGTTTCTTTTCGCAGCAGTTACAACCCACATACACCACCCACGTACAGTAACGAGAACGCAACGACATCGGTCGGTCTTGTTGCGCCCCCTGCTCTGCCTCCTCGCAACATCACCACCGCCACCAGTCAACGTTTGGAGATTCGTGTGGCAGACGGAACAATAAAATTGGGGGGAAACTGAACTTGAATCAGACTTTTGTTATCATAGACTCGGCCACTCTCCGACTTAACGACATCCCATCTCTACCACTCCTCGCCCTCTTCATTCCACTCCCATCTTCACCGCCGCCGTTACCACCTCCTATTCCTCACTCCTCACCTCTATCTCCGTCGACTCTTTCCTCCTCCTCTCCCACGTCACGGCTCGCTGGTTTTGATAATCATCGTTACGATCAACAATTTCTCGCGGTTCCAATTGGCCCCCGAATTTTTGTCTTTGTTCTCACAGCTCATCTCGAAGACTGCCTGCGGCAAGTTGTCGACCTATTAATTTAGAAACTCGACACTACACCACAGCCACCACTGCTTTGACAAGCAATCTTTCTCTTTTTAGAGCTTGCATTCATTCATTCTCACTCTAGAAGCCGCTCATCACGACCGCTCCTTATCCGATCTAGACGACCTTTGGCAGCGTTTCAATCCTTTTAACGAATCCACCGCCTTACCACACTACCACGAACGCATTCAGGAACAGGGACTCGAGTTCTTCCTTGTAGCTCTCATATCGACTTCGGTCCTCACTTTGTAAGGAAATATCGACATCGTTGAATGGACAGTCGGCAATAGAAAGAACGATAAAAAGATCTTTGAGTGCATCTACGCTTCGCCGTAGGTCGCTTTTCGGAGGGAAAGCACAGTTGGTGAGTACACGGGCTTGGGACTGCTCGATCATGGCTTCTGTAGCCAACTTTGAGTACACCATGGCTAATGAGATTGACCTTCTCACTGGTAGAGTGGTTCCTCACCCCGCCAGAAGCGACATTCCCGACAACATGCCGTGCATGTACCCTCCTCAGTCTCACCTCCCTCTTACTCCGCCCGAGTACCTGCATCAGTACAATGGTTGCGGGATGCAGATTAACCAACATCAGTTTGCTGTTGGTGCTCAAGCGTTTCCGGAGAAGGGAGTGTACGAGATAAATGTCGACCCGTATGGGCGGAAGCATATGCCGCCCTCTTTCGTACGGGTATCACAAGGGTATCACCACCCTCAACAGCAAACCAACTATGTCGGTCTTCCTCCTCCAGGGATTACACATCCCGGTAGTCAGTATTACGCACCCGTTGGACATCAGCGAAGAATTGACGCGCCGATGGTGGTTGACGAGAATTATGCGCGTCATCAGGCGAGGCAACAGGATGTGCGAAGACAAGAACAACCCGCTGTGGAGGAAAAACCTATCGGAGGCGTGTCGGCCCATCTTGATTACGAGATGGATGAAATGACCGATTTTGTTGGTGCCATGGCTCAGCAGCTCGTCCTTGGCCAGTTAACCCACGATAAATTGCTCCCTAGCTACAGGAAGTTTGTGTATCAAATTCTTTCATCGACCAGGTTGCCCAGTTCGACTATTCTGTTGGGTTTGGTGTATTTACGAGAACGAACCACCTTGCCCCCAGTGGCTGGGTCTGCATTGAGGCAGGACAACGTCTATCGTATTCTGACGATCTCATTACTTCTCGCATCCAAATTTTTGGATGACAATACTTTTCAGAATAAGTCGTGGTCAGAGGTCACGAACATCCCCGTTCAGGAACTAAATGCCCTGGAGAAGGAGTGGCTGAGAGATATCAAGTGGAATCTCCACATCGATCCTGAGGGTACCAAGGGCTTTAGTCAGTACAAGAATATGTGGGAGGCTTGGGTCAAGAAGAAGGCTATAACACCACCTCTTACGCCTATCGATACGAATCTTCGCAGTCGGTCACACAGCACCTTCTCCCCGGCTCAACTGTTTCCTCATCAGCAGCCACTCTATACGCCACCACATTCTACCATTATGAGTGATCGGTCGATTCAGCTACCACCTGTTCGCCCTGCACAGCAACCAACGGAAGGTGCTTATCCCTGGGGAGGATGGAGTCTTGCTGATTACTCCCCCCTTTCAGCACCGGAGACTGGACCGACTACCCCAGAGAGTCACTTCGGGTGGTCGACGGTATCTTATGGAAACCCTGTGCAACCTGCTCCACAGCAGTCCAACTTTTCCAGGCTCCCACCGATTGTTACCTATCACGGATGGCATGGTCACCACCATAGTGCTGCGGGTTGCTTCCAATGTCGGCATCAGAGCACCGAGGGGTTCTTCGCCAATGCTAATTATGGTCAACCTATAACGGCTTGAGTAATATATACAATTAGTGCGGTTATTGTTCAAAAGATTTCCTTTGTGCATCGCCTTCGGCATTCCTATAAATTTCTCCGTCATAAAAGTTGGAGGGTGCATCATACTCGTTTCGGTAATCCGGATTTTGCGTTTTGTTTTGGTACTGCATTTGCGTTTCTTTACCGGTTGTTTTGCAATCTCTCGGCTCGGTTTTTTGTTCTTTTTCTTTTTCTTTCTATTTTCGTGGAATTTGTCAGAAAAGGTTTGGTTAGTTGGGTTTACGGAAAAGCTACAGAGTGCTGCTTATTATGCATGTTTGCACTCCTTTTCTATTTCCCCCATTATATTTTTTATCTTTTTCGTCCCATTCTTAGAGATTCGTTCGATATTCCAAGCTAGTCTTCAGCAATTTCCTTTAGTTAGCTCACTTTGAGCAGACTTTGTTATGATCATTAATGATGGGTTTGGGTTGTGGGGGTGTTTTTTGCTGTTTTTTTTATCTCTTTGTCATGGTGTATTGTGCTTTAATTGGCCGTCGGCGTGATTTGCCCGGATTGCTGATAACTTGCACAGTCGAGCGGGTCGTTTCTCGCTGCAGTTATCACTATTGTATACTGTTTTCGACATCACTTCGGCGGCGGATAGTTGTGGTATATCGTTTTATTTGGTATTTCGGCTACTTCTCGTTCATGTAACCATTTGTTTTATTCATGGGGATGCGGAAGCTGCTTCATTTTCGATTCGGATCGATCGCAATAGAACGTTTGTATAGCGAAGCTGTAAGTATAGTTTGCAACTTTTTCTACTTCTCGTTGTCTGTCTTTATTCAGTTCAGCTGGAGGAGTTTGAAGGGGTGTATGGTTTGCGTTTTGGCAGCTGGTCCAGCTTCATTCATCTTTTGGTGGGAGGAGATTGGGGATGGTTGCGAGATTTAGCAATAAAGAAAGAAGTCACAATGAACACATACTGTGTTCGTGATCTTGAAAAATGTTCCCCTCATTCCTTGGTGACTCAACCCTCGAAACTGATTCATCCTTATCAATAAATGACAACGACGGCACACGAGGCTTTCTTAACATTCCGTGTCAATCCAGCCCGTCATATACTATTGGTGGATCCGCACACCATATACTTAGGGTCCAGGTACGCCCTAGTGAAAGAATATTGTATGTTCGCTGGGAGTACCTGTGACAAGGTTTGGACAAAGGGTGTCGAGGACGGGTGGTTGCAATCGAAAAGATGGTCCCTCAAGGTGTACCGGTATCAGTCCCGTACATTTTCAAAATTAGACCAGTTGGTATTGGGGTTATTCTACATCCAGCGGGCGATGGAAGTTCGATAACTTTTGTTATTGCACTTTATGTATGGTTTATTAGTAGAGTACATACATCCGCAAGATGGGCGTAATTGAATTCCACTCGAGTGGAATGCAGTAACACGAATCGAATGCAGTAACACGAATAGGGTTGCGAGTACCCATCCCGCTCTAGTAACTCCTCTGTAAGGAGTTCAACCTTGATAAATGAACACCGTTCTGTCCGGACCATGTAACATTTTCGTATTTCGCATCTTGGGAAATATATGTGCTCCACTGCTGGTTCGGAGGCGGCGGCGGCATTTATTATACGAAGGCAAAAAATGATCGAGCGATCACTCTGAGATCATGGGTTGCAATGATGGGTTTTTCTGTGGGGGGTTTTCTCATACGGTGGCGATGGGGCTATCTATCTACCCATTGCAGTGCTGGAGGATGGATGGGGTGATTAAAATGTCTGTATATCCTGGGCTATAAACAGGTTTGATGTAGGATTTGGAGTCAATTGCTTCGCGATGTGGTGGGTGCATTTTGCGAAGAGTGGTCATTAACAGGTTCGAAGGCCGAGTTAGGTCAGGGCTCCTCGCGTGTTTGATTAGGAGCCGAGGCACGGCCTTTTGCGTGGAACTCAAGATCATCTAGATAATTGATACAGTGCGCATCATGTTCTCCCTAACTTCTGTAGTCGAAAGGCTCAAAATAGGTCCGATTGTTGATAAAAGTGGGTTGGTCACTGGCATATCGGATGAAGTTTCGGTGGATTACCGCTATTGTTGGTGGAGCATCTTCAGCAACGTCTGGTTATTTTTTGTCTTCGAAGGTCCAGTGAAGAAGCCACTACATTCATCCGAGCTAGTAAGATGATGAGGATAAACCCTATAAACCATTGTCGACGTCAATCGGCAGTCCAATATCGATTGTAATGCACTCGTTCCTTCAACGCAGCTACGCGCATTATACACAAGAATGTAGATTCTGTGCTGCAAATTCACGGAAATTCATTAAACAAAGAATGTTATGACACTATCTTCCGTTTGTGCGTGCGACTTTTATTCGTCGTCGCATTCCTTTGAATAGTCATGACTTTGCTTAGGGTTGGGGTTGTCTTCCTTCTATCTGGCCCAATCGTCCTTTGTGCCAACAAAGCACTTCGAGTCTATTGGTACTTAGCTAGCTTCCTGTAACGGTGGGATTGCGCCTGATTCTGGATGCGAAGGGAGTCATAATCGGGTGCCATTCCTTTGGCCTTTTCCAATGACGACCCCCATACTTCAATATCTCCGATAGTAAGATCCCGGATCAATTGGAAATTTCACTAAATGTTAGGAGATTTCGGTTGTGTCGGACGAATCCTTACTCGTAGCCACTTTAAAGCAGCCCTATTCAAACCAATGTTCCGAAGCGGCCAGATATATGAAGCCGCCTTGGCATTGGTGCCCGATCACCACCACTAGAATGTTTTTTTAAGAAGTATTTACCTTTATCAAGATTTTGATTTTTAATATAATTACCACTTTCTCTACGCAGCCTAAATAATACTCAAGATGAAGCCCCCTTCAAAACGGGGAAAAACAAACGGCCCGAGCAAAGATTCCCGAATATTCCAGAAGTGATGCGATCATCAGACAGCAGATGGCGGATCCTTGGAGCGCCCGGATGTGCTACCACATGATATCGGCAGTGCTATTACATTGCTGCACTTCCGCTTCAAAATCAACAATGGCTTCGTCTCCGAACAGTCTCCAGCCACTTGTACTTTATGCGTGAATGCCAAAAACTGTTGTCTGTTGTCAGAAAGTTTGTTGTTGTTGGGGATGGCGTTTAGTAGGAGCATAAAAGGGTTTCCCTTCGGTGAAGACCCATACAGGAGGTTCGAATTCTAAGCCGTAGTCCGATTACAGGCTCGGCGTTCCATACTTGCTCTAACGTACATGGACAAGCCCCGACGCTGCCACAAGCAAGGAACGGATTCAGCAGAGCCCCGTTGTTTGTCTGGGCTACCAAGGTACAGAATGTTGTATAGTGTGGACTGGGATGGAGTCGAAAGAAGTGAGGTCTCAAAACGCTCGAGGTCTTGGCCTTGGCGCCGTCATCAAACTCTATCGAGTCACGTGTGAAAAGTGCTCATTGCTACTCGGCAGGCCAAGTTTCGAGTAGTCCAACCATGACTTTCCTTTTCATAGTCCAAGATCAGTGCTTTAAAATGTAGTTGAGTGCTGTACAACTTGGTACAATAAGGCTTTGCAAAGCGATGCCCTCCTACTCTAGATGTCCATTAATCTGATCGACACTGCAAGGTACCGACACAGGAGCTCATCTCCCTACACTCCAGCCTTCCTATTGCACCTTTGAGGCGAGTAGAGAAGTCTGAATGCCGATGTCTGACTAGAAAGACGTTTTGCTAATTGCCGTTACCTTCGGGAATAACCCATGCGTCACGACAGCATATCCATATCCACCCTAAGCAAGAAGCGTTCCCAGTTCCCGGTGCCAGATAAGGTTGATACTGGACATGGCAATTCTAGCAACTGTTTCTTCCTTATCTTTCCGTGGATGGTAGGGTCCCTATCCAGGAGGAAGACTAGAATAGGACTCGATTTGCATTAACACCTAATAGATACAACAGCCGCGGGGTCCCGGACAACCGCCACGGTATAACCCAAGACGGCGAGACCGGAGCGGCCACGGGACGAGATATCTTGGGCCTTCCTCAAGCACCATCTGGTCTCGTTTCGTGCTGCAGGCCACGTGTGGCCTCATGGGCAGGACCACGTCTGCTAAATGCGGATGGCGGGCAGTCTCGGGTCGCTGGACTGCAGGTAATGAAGATGAGTATCCCGGAGAGCGATTCCAGGCAGATTGGAGTGGTTGAGTAGCTATGGATCGCGTCATTTGCCTGCCCTGGTGATTCTGGGGCGTTAGTTTATGCCATTGAAGATGGTATCAATATCCCTCTGGGAATCCATCTAGGAAGCAAGTGCAGTTAGCGTTTTAGCCTCTTTGTTGTCCTCGAGTCTGTGGTTATCGATGCTCGGAATGAGGGACTGGCCTTGTGGTACATCTGAATATTGAAAGATCGGAGTCCCTAATTATTTACTTGGGCTGTTACGTAGCGTGATGTTTGATTTGGTTTGGTTGATTACTTTATTGGAGGTGCAATGCCGGCTTGTCTGGTTTGATCCTGCGGGAACTCGGAGCTTTGCTGTTCTCTACTGACAATATGCGTGTTAGTCCATTCTAGTACCTACTGTGTATAATTAGACATTACCTCGCAGAGAATCCCCGGGAGTAAGTGTGGAGGATAGTGGGACAGTGGGGGTCGAGGGATCTTCAGCCTTATGATTTATTACTCTGCCTGCCCTAAGACGATATTGCAGCTCCAACAACAGGGATTTTGACATGCATCAGTCGCCTCACAACAGCAGTTGCGACGACGGATAATCCGATTGGAGCTTCGACCCGCCCCTAAAGCGGAGGCTACAGCGAATCACCGTTCCTGACTCGATGCCATAACAGCCTTAGCCAAACCGCGAGTCATTGGTCGTGAATGAGCCAGCACCTTGCATGCATTACTGCACAGTGAGCTTTTCGGTGCCCGGCCCCTACATGGGCAGACTGCGCGCTTTAGGCGTTCGCAGTGCATAGTGATCCTGGGGAAAGTTGTCTTTTTCCAGAAATTGTAGGGGGTCTTGTTTTCGGAAACCGCCGTACAGCACTCGGCGACATGATTAAAATTCGAGTTTCGGCAATTAGAGAAGTGGATCCCCTTTCCGTGGGCCCGTTTTATGAACCCATACAGATAGATACTTCCACGGAATGCCGATGTAAACCCAAGCTTTCACTTTCCTTTACTCGCGCATAACTAAGGTCGACTGATCAGACCTTGGAAATCCCTCACGTACAGCTGCTGCAGAGCGCAGGTACCGCATGATGCAATGCAAGGCTGAGTAGCCTCGTTAAGGGGTATGTACTGGAATATGGACTCGACTTCGGAAAGACCCGGTCCGGGATGGTCCACACATAAGGTCCACACATAAGGGACTCCCCTAATAATTAAAGGGTTTCTTTGGGTTGGCAGACGAGTGAAGAAAGTGAGCGAACCCGCGCTAGTTTCACATCATGCAACCCCGACGCATTCCCAGGCTCCCACCCCACACATAGTCATGCCTATCAGTCGTGATGGCAGGAGAAGGGAGTCAACACATGAAGAACCCATTAGGGTTATTCAGCTAAAGTCTGAAGGTCATTCCTTTTGTGAAATGCAACAGAAAACTGCAGCGGGCAAAACTGCCATTCATCACATTGTCAACGTCAGGAAAAACATTTTCTGTCACGTGTAATCTACCGTAGGCTATATGGCCTACTGTAACCTCCCGTAACACCGATAACACCACATAATGAAAAACACCCCAGAGCTGTTTTCGGTAATGCACCATAATCCACCTGTAATTTACCGATAGCATAACTGAAATATTACTATAATGCAACTGTAGCGCATGTATTGTATACTGCAATTTATGGATAAT
>Ga0307515_10003624_pt1 | contig 32453 bp, 34 predicted proteins | sample 17_EM_MG_FD_194513 | JGI IMG/M metagenome (GOLD analysis project Ga0307515, IMG submission 194513) | Populus trichocarpa ectomycorrhiza microbial communities from riparian zone in the Pacific Northwest, United States - 17_EM | ecosystem: Host-associated > Plants > Roots > Unclassified | place... | reverse complement strand
TGCATGCCCGCAGTCATTTCGTATTCCATGCCTGGCCGGCCGGCTTTCTGTCAACCGATGCCCGGCCTAGACTGTAGGTAAACCTGCAGGTGACTGTAGGTCAGCCCGGCCGGTTGGGGACACTGGTGAGGTGCCGAGATCGACTTCCGAAACTCCCAGATCAAGAGTTGCTCATACCGAAGAACTACGGCCAGCCGTTCGGCAATTCTGCGATTGGTTTATAATGATCTTGAACTCACCATGCATGTACTTACTGTGAGTCAAAGCCTCCGCAATACGTCTAGTGTCGATCTCCTTGTTGAGCCTACCAAAAATCACACGAAGTGGAGCCATTCACGGGCGACATACTGGACTCGGTCATTCTCCGAGGAATCGAGACCAACGTGCGCGTATGATTCGGCCGGTTTTGAGGCTGTTTGGGGCGTGCGGTGGAAGAGCTTTCATTCACGCGAACCGAAGGGAGCTTTTATTCCTATCTAACATAACATACAGCTCACTACACCAACCAGGACCAATCAAAGATAATGGTTACATAGACTGAGCGTTCGGCAAGAGGCATGATACTCTAGTACTTCTTGTCGCGGGTGTTAACATGATACATGGTGCTTCGTCGTAAGAAATTTCGTGAAGTTTCCTGTAAACAGCCATTTCTACACAAGTCAAATGAGTATTGTTACACTCAGATTTAGTAAATGAGATAAGATGAACTGTCACCGCAGTTCAGGTGCTATCATCCCACCCTCCGCCATGGCATATAAGGCATCCAAATCTTTCTTTGATTCACCTTTTGCATGTGATGTGATGCGATATCCCGATGCCGTTTTCAAGGAAGTAGCTTTCCCATACGATATGCGACTTTTGGAGTTTGATTCCTAATATACCTTATGGCTCAAAGAAAATGGATAGTACGTTTTATCAAATGTGTAACAGTCAATGCGTAAAATCAGGATAAAATGAAGTGCGGAAAATAGCATGAATATGGTTATTATTATTTTACGTATTGTTTGACAAATTCTCAAGAGAATATATAAGAGGAAGGAAGTAAAAATCGGAAAAGGATCTGGAACGGCAATTAAACTATACTCTATATACCTAGAATAGAACTAATTTGTAAGTATAATCGTTATTGTCCAGAGTAGTAATTCAGTACAGGAGCTTTGACCAGCCAACTACCGCGCGGCTGTATTCTCTATATTTCTGCTCTGGGGACTACTCGGGTATGGGCTTAAAGATTGAGAAATACACATTTGTCTACAACCGTAAGGCGAGTACTGAGACAAATAGATGGAAATATGATCATGTTGGTTGTTGAAGCCCCATACAATTCCGGTATTTCAGCTAATCGTACCTATTCCATGAAGTTGAGTTTGTTTTAAGTAGCTGAATTTTCGTTCCAGACCCTTTTCCGATTTTTAGGCCCATAACCCGGGTACCAGAGTCCGAGGCTAGCAGAATGGATAGACCCCTTAGCCTAATTATTTTTCCTGGATGTGGTTGTGATGAAATAAAGTTCTAAAGTTTCGCAGGTATGGTGAATGTCGTCGAAAATTACTCATAAGAGAGGGCGCTAGGCAGACTAATGCAAAAACTGTATTATTTGAGCATGGTAGTTTGGGCTTTAAAGATCACTAGGACTAGCAGGCACTCAACCGTTGACAAATTTTGATTATAGTGATTGGTACAAAACAGCAGCTCAACAGGAAAAGTAAGTTGCTAAGCAATCACGTGATCATCACTCCACCTCCTCGCAACTTAAATTTTGCATTTTGGAGGGTAAATACAAAACGTTCTTACCATAAAATGTAATCTTCTAGGATGCTGATTAGATGTCGCGCCTCAGGTACCCAACTAGACGAAAATATTTCGCGGAGCTTGACATATGGCTCTGATTAATTCCCAGGTTATGGACCGAATAACTCGCTGATCTATCCCCTGGATCGTAACGGTTCCCGGCACATACGGGCCGCCCGCGCAACCACCTCACCACACGTTCAAAAATCATCATCAGAGGCCATCCTTTTTATCTGGTCTTCTTTAGTAGCAAATAAAACTTTCTGTCGAAGTGAATTGTAAATTATATGTGATGTGACTTTGTATGTCTTACTGCTCCACCACAATTCACTCTAAACTAGCAAACCACCCCATGTCTCTACACCACTACCCACCTTTCTCCTTTACAAGTGATTGAATTCCACAAAATGATGCCTTTCATTATTGAGACACCACAGTTACTTGCATTTTGAACATGCTTAGCAAAGTTTAGGTGGAGATTTGGTATTTCTGGCTGGGCTTTCCTGCTGCCAAAGCCACCATCCCAGCTACATTCCCTTCTCAAGGTGTACTGAAAATTGCCTGCAACTACAGCTCTGGCTGAGGGGTAAAGATATGCCCTCTTTGATGTTTGACAAAGTGGGTTTTAGACTTGTTCACCATGAGAGCTGTATGATGGGTATTGGTATCCCCCCTCTAAGCCTCAACTCTCAGGCACATTGCAGATTGAATTCCTTCTGTGCAATGATATTGGGACTTTAGAGCACATCCTTAGCACTAAGCTTGAAGGATATTTTGTGGTGTTATGGGCAGAGTTGTCCATCTGGACTGTGCAGTGACATTTTTGAGTTTTTGGGGAGCTGATCTTAAGACAACCCTCCCAACAAAAACTGCCCTTTTTATCAGCACCCCATTCCTGTACAGTTCTTAATTTTTGCCAAAATGCTCTCAAGACATAAGAAAGTAAGTTTATAATGCTCCCAGGCCACCCCCACTGAGTTGTGCTTGCATCGCTAAATATTTGCAGGTGGGGAGTCGGTTGCCATGCCCAAACGGGCCGGGAATGCCAAAGTTACGATCCAGGGGATAGTCATGCTCGGGCACGCATCGCGCCACTGTTACTCTATCTATATCTTTGGTCACTAGAGGCGTACTGAGCGCTATATTTAGTGCGCGCGTTTGGAGCCGCAACGCTGGCGGTTCCGAACAAGTACCTTTGGGTGGTTGTTACTACAAAAGGTACTACAAAGTGCGTGTACTCGCCTAGAGCAACGATCCATGACAACGTTACACATTACCCCGCAGTTTAGCTAGTCATCGCCCACCTTTATTAACGATCTATCGCTCTCACCATGCTAGTCTAGCCCCTGGACGCATCAACAACACCACACCACTATGTCCTCTCCTCCTACCCAAATAGAAGCAGAATACCAACTCGACCCCCTCGGTGACATCACGCTGGTCGCAACCGCGCCCACAGAACCGGAACGGCACCTCCGCGCATCATGCAAAACCCTCTGTCTCGCCTCCTCGGTCTTCATAGCCATGATCGGTCCCGACTCTTCCTCCTCAGAGAAACGTTCCTCGCGCATCAACCTCGTTGACGACAACTTCGATGCACTCCTGCTAGTGCTACGTGCAGCACATCTCCGAAGCCGCTTGATCCCCTTCAACATCAGCGCAGAGAAGCTGTTCCATGTCGCCGTCGTGTGCGACAAGTATGATCTGACTGATTCGGTCACGCCGTGGGCCGAAATATGGATACGGAACTTTAAGGATGTGGCACAGACGTCGCGGTATGATAGGTGGTTGCGGATTTCGTGGGTGTTTCAGCGGGCGACGATCTTTGAAAAGGTCACGCGGCGACTGATTTTGGAAACCGAGTTTGACCTAGCTGGGAATCTGGTGACGGAGGGCGGAGAAAGCTTTGCGGAGGGGATTCCGGATACGGTTATTGGTACAGTGGTGCTTCCTTTCTCTTCTTTTAGATAAATAGCTGATAGAATACCTGCAGACGACATCACCACCCGCAGGCGTGATTTGATTGAAATGCTCCTCCGACTCGTGCGGGCTGATTTTGACAAGTATCGACAATGCATCGCGAAGGATACTCATGTGTGCACGCTACCGCCACCATCCTCCTATTTCGCCTATTCCTATACCCCTACTGGTCCCACGCCGAAGGTAGCGGAATGCGACGCTATTAATCTTGGTATACTGGCGAAATACCTCATATACTGGAACCTCTGGCCGGATTGTCAGGCGTCCGCGTGGAAACGGAGCCCGGCAACTCTCATGCGCTCCCTGCGAGAAATGTCCCACTACGGAAGCGAAATTGTGTGCACTCGGTCTAACAAGGGAAACGCGAAGGACACCCATGATGAATGTGGTCCAAGGAATAGGATTGTAAAGGCTATTGACGACTACTTCTTGAAAAACGTCATTTGCTGCAAGCTGCCAGGGTTGGTATCGGACTTGGTTTTGTCCGACGAAGAAAGTCAGGACGACGGGTTTTAGCTGTACTTAGAGCAGCGGATAAGGGAATTGAATTTGATATCACGTGATTATACGTATGTGGTTGGAAGCTTGGACTGGTAATGTGAGATGCGTTAGAAAAGGACCGCATTAGGGGTTTAGAGCACCGATTGGCGGTTTTATAGAAAGAAAAAACAACGCGTTGCCATATGGTGGCAGGTGGAAGTAGATATGCTACCTGAAGACTCCGCACGCACTGAAGTGCATGGGCAGAAAAAGTTCGACCCGGAGTTGCCCGAAACCCGACTGCAAATTGTAGGGCTTAAAATTCATGCCCTGGACAGAACAGTCCTTTCATTATTCAGCCAAGATACCTGCCGGCTAGGGTGGGAGTCGGAATGTAGGAGTCGGAAGGAAGGAGTCATCGAGCCTGCTAGCTTCCGCTGCCACGGCATGTCCAGCTCTGGATGTCCGGAGGTTTGTGCAGATTCTGGCCAACAGAACCCATATCAGCCATCTCAACCGCACTAGCCTGGGCGAAAACCCTGTGAAATACCCTTGCTCGCTGCCGGAGATATCCGGCTGGGCCTGCTAGTCAACCTCTAGATGCCTGGTTAATTCAACGGCCGCTCAAGACGGTTTAGGCAAGTAGAACAGATGGCCCGGACTGGACTGCGTTGTGGTCACTCATAGGACTGGGATGCGGACGGAACTTATCTCTGCTGAAATGTCGTGTCGCAGTTTCATATACTAACCTTGGCTTACAGTTGCTTGACCGGATTTCGGGATTAGGAATTGTGGTTCTATTCGTTGACGCTGTACTGCGCGGTTTATGGGAGAGGTTACATTCGGGTGGAGATGCTACTTTAAGAAGTGGGTGCGGAACTGCAAGATAATTAATAAAGCCGTCAGATATATGAAGCTACGAAGCAGCGGGAGAATATTAAAATCTACCGATTAGACTAAGACCCTGGTCTTGACCGCGATAGCTACAGGTTGCAAGGTCGATCGACTACACTTCATCGCCGGATTAAGAAACCTTGAGGGATCACTATCGGTCACTCGATATCTGGAGCTGTCGGCAATTGCAACTACAAGCCGATGCGTAACTTGCGTATATCTCGAGACTCCAGACTTTTCCCTTTCTCCATGAGCCATTATGCTATAGACAAAATGCACACGCCTTAAAACAGAATCCATAAAAAGCCCTATAAAAGTACTAGAGAAACCAAACCAATTTTTACCGATAACTTCCCGCTAAACATCAGAGCAACTTGTTCCCCAGACCCCAAATCTTGATTCATCAACAAGAACCCATCCGCACCTCTACGCATCCCCCATCCCACAAAGCTCGGGTGTCTCAACAAACACCTCCGACTCCTCCGTGTCCGAGGGCGGCCCGCGTTCAAACTGCCGCAAACAAAACCGCTCCATCAGCACCTGCGCCATCTTTAGCGCCTCCGTATGCATCTCGGTGCTCTTAGCCAGTTGCTTCCTGAGCTCTTGATTCTCGTGCAGCAACCCGTCGTCGACGCCACCGCGCCCCGCCGCTTTCCCCGTCCGAATCACGCCAATATGCTCCTCCATCATGTCCTCCGTTCTGTTCAGCAGTGCAAAGAAGTCGTCGTGCCACGTGCCCTGGTGCTCGAGCAGTAGCTGGCCGCTTTTCAGGCAGGTGACGAAGATGCGGCGCACGCCGAGGTCGCTGACGGTCAGCAGGGTGGGGGAGGTGGTCGGGAAGAGGACCGCGCAGTTCGCGAGGATCTGGGTGCGCGCGAAGTGGGACATTGCGTGTGAGGGATGCGAGGACAACTTCGCAGAAGTAATGGTGAATGAATGAATGCGGAAGTGTCGGAGAGGGAAAGGGGCGGGTTTTAAGGTTCGGACACCGGCGGGCAGCCCACTATCTCGCAGCTAGAACACCTTGCCAAAACCGGCGGATCGTCGCTTGCTAGTACGTTTCCGGCGCGATACCCCCAATGTTCACTTATCAGTAGCGATGATGTCATTGGCATCCGCTATCACTCTATCTCCTCGGTGCCCGGTTGCACCCGCAGCAGCTGCGACGGTCGTAGTATTTGTTTTTATCTGATTGTGTGGTGAGAGAGGTGGTGGTGACAACCTCCTTATGTGCGGACTTTTCATCCGCCGTATTGAATGCGGCTCAACTGGCCGGACCTTCTCAACCCAATGTCGCTGGGCTGGCAGGTTTGGTTTTTCCTGAAGGGTAACGCATCCATAAATGGAAATGGCGGAATTGCTACCCTCCGAGGTCCTAAGCGCCCTGGCCAGCCGGCGGCTTTCGGGTGGTCTAGTGGCATGATACCGCCTGCAGGCCCGGTCAGGACTCGTTTTAAATTAAGCTCGTGTACCAGCCCCGCCCGATCCAGGGGCGGGCTGGACGATTTACGTCCCCGAATAGGTTATCAGTTTTACGGTGCAACTCCAAGGGCTGAACACCCGAACTCAACACCGAAAATCTAAAAAGAAGTTTTCAGTCACAGCCTATGTAGATAATAACTGCTCTAGTAGTCTGCCTGCACTTGACCGAAATTGTTTGTGTGTAGAGGTACTCCAGCATATCCCCCAATATCATGCAGGATAGACCCGAGTTCGGCCTACCTCTGAGTGAAGCATCGGCCAGCACTGAGGGCACTTCCACCACACACAAGCAATTTCGGTCAAGTGCAGGCAGACTACAAGAGCAGTTATTATCTACATAGGCTGTGACCGAAAACTTTTTTTTGATTTTCGGTGTTGAGTTTGGGAGCTTATTGCCTCTCCGAACCTCGGAGTTATACCGACGACTAAGTCGTCCAGCCCCCACCTGGGGCGGGTATTCATTCCCGCACCAAGAAGAGGCTGGCATGCGAGCTTAGTTTTAAATGCCAGCGCTGCTACAACGTGCTCCAGCTGCATAATCTACATGCATGGACGGAAAATGTTAGCTGCCTATCTAGGCGGTGGGGGCGGATACGTGCGGGGACATAATCGAACCAGAATCGCTATGACAAACCGCTAACGGTTATCCTGAAGAGGGAACAGAGGTATTGAACTCGCGTATGATACGGCTGCGAGAACTGCACGACGATATATAAGTAAATATCTGCAAGATGTAAGGATGTTAATCTATCCCCTCCATTACTAATGAAAACAACACGCACGATAACCTTTCCCTCTGCATATATCCCCTGTCACCACCCATCCCCCCCCCGAGCTGCCTATTCACCTTTGTTTGCAATAGTAGCTAACACAGCGATTTCCTTCGCCCACGAATCCCTCCACCCCAAAACCTTCTCCCAAAAACTCGCAAAATCCCCCTCCTTCGCCTTCGCCCTACTCACCACCTCCTCCGGAATATACTCCGCGACGGTTTCATACAATCTATTCTCCGCGGCTGCGGCAGAAGACACGACGAGGTACACTCCCGCGCCGGCGACCTCGTTGCTAGCCCTCTTGGCGGTAATTAGGCGCTCGTTCGCAATGTCGAACAGCAGCCAGTCGTCGGGGGTCGCGAAGAGTTCCTTGCGGTCGAGCTGGGACTTGGCGGTGGTGGTCTCGAGCAAGGTTGCAACCTCGCGGCTTAGAGGGTCCGTCTTTACGCGGTGGTGGACTTGTCCGTGGGCTGCGTATGGCGGCGCGGATGTGGGCTCCGGGTTTGGTTTCCAACTAGGGAGTCAGTAATTGCGGTTTGGAATGGCGGGGGGCTTACACTTCGAGTTGGAAGGGGACTCTGAAGGTGGGGAGTTGGAAGGGGACTTTGAAGGGCGGGACGTAGAGTGTGATCCGTGGTGAGATGAAAAGCCGCCAGTACAGGTACAAGCTAGTGATAAGAGCGGCGACAACGGTGGCCACAAAGTATAGGATGGGCATGATGGGCTTTGACTCCTCGATGGGAGTGTTCTTGGCCCACGTCGACTGTGATAATCGCGCGAGTAAGTTCTGAACGTTGAGACGTAGGTTCGCGCTTAACCGATCGTAGATCTGGACGTTGTCGTTGAATCGGATGTTTGGAACCTTCGGTGGCGAGGTCCATGGTTCGCTGGTGGGAAAGAAAGGAGAGGTGGAGGCTTCCGTTAACCGCGGATAATTGGCACCAAAGGACCCAAATTCACACTGCACGGACCTATTTGGGTAATTTACCATCGTTAACTGCCGCTATATCACCACACTTGGCGAACATGTCGCACAAAACCAAAACTGCTTAAAATTCCGACGTGCCCAGCCGCAGGAGGTTGGGCAAGATAGACGCCTTTAAAACCATCAGATCCCTAAGCTACGCCTCTTCAACTCGCCTTGACGTCCCCGCCGTCACCAGTCTCCCCCTGTACCTTCCCCCCAGAAATCCTCCCCCAAATCGGTGCCAAATACCCACCCCCACTCTTTGCCTTACTCAAGACCTCCTCAGAGATATACCTCCTCGCAATCTCGTGCAACATATTCTGTGCCGCCGCCGCCGAGGACACCACGAGGTACACACCCCCGCCGCGGACCGAGTTGCTTACGGTCTTATTGGTAATCAGCCGCTCGTTCGCGATGTCAAAGAGTAACCAGTCGTCGTGCGTGGGAAACAGCTCCTTGCGATCCAATGCTGACTTGGCGGCTGTGGATAATAGCAAGTTTGAGATCTGGCGGCTTAAGGGGTCGGTTTTCTCGGCGATGGGGGCTTGTCCGTAGGGCGGCGGGTCCATTGCATCCTGAGTTGATGCACAATTGCTAGAGAATCAGTAATTGAGAGTTGGGGGAGGAGGAGGCTTACACGCCGAGATCGAAGGGGACTTTGACGGGCGGGACGTAGACGGTGATTCGTGGGGGTATTGACAACCACCGGTAGAACACGCCGGCCGCCCCGACAACGAGCATGGCGCCAGCTGCGGGGTATAGGAGAGCGGTACGTTGCGGTGCCGGGACGGGCTTGGAGGGTTGGTTGCCCATGGCTCGTGCGGTTGAACTTGGCGATTGCTTCGAGCACGCCGGGATATTGAGCCTGAGGAGTTGCGGTTGTGTCGTTGGAGTGGAACTGTCGCTGTGTGCTAGCCCGTCTCCTGATCTGCTGGGGTCTTTGGCGGATGCGGCTATGTGGGGTGAACGGCTAGGTCCAGGTTTGGTAGCGGGCAGGTGGAAAAGGAGGCTCCATGTGAAACGCGGATAATTTGGCGCCAATGCGATATGTTTGGGTAATTTGCTGTAATTAAGTACGGCTGCATTATCAGAATTGGGTGCAATTGTTACACAAAAACAAACTTTCCAACGCCCTAACATGCTCAATGCTCGGAATATCTTCACTATAGACGAATACTCTACATAACTGTAGCTTAAAACCATGGCCCAATTCAACCCAGTATGCAGCCAAATGAATATCATCTAAACCTAATCTGGGGGCCACCTAATACGGTAGCAAGTTCGATTTCAGTATTCCGCATCGGCAAGTACGCGTTAAAATTTAAATAGTACCTTCTGTGACAGTCCGTAATATGTTTGTCATACCTGGATTTTCTGAGACTGGAGATATTTTTGGGAAAGAGCGCTCGGCGGCTGCAAACAATATTGGGAAGTAATCAACTAGTGCTCTTCTCCGTTTGCAAAAGTTCGGTTCCTATGCTGGCTACCATGACTATTGACCGTATGAGCTGGGGCTGTATGTCGACCAAAAGCCCGTCGCTCGGAATTGATCTCATCTTCTCCATATCGACTGCATGTTGTAACCAAAAGGTTGCACTCCGCAGTCACTAGTGCCCGATATGAGGTCCGTGCACCATCAAATAGAGCCCAATGCTCGTTACCAATCAAAATTGTCCACAGCTCTACCAGTATACCACTGCTCCGCGAATTCGCCCGCAGACAGTTCTTACTAGTGCTGAAATTTGGTATATCGCCCGAAATAAGTAGCCACTCCATTCTCGCCACGCCTGTTCAATCTGAACTGAACGACTAGATCTTCCCCTCCGCTATCTGGGCTGCTTGCGCGGGCGTCAACCTGCGGATAGGTAGACCTGCCAACGCGGTGAACTCATCGCCTTGTAGTTTAACAAGTTGGAGATGCAGTGTCTGCAGTGAACTAACTATGGTGAGGTTGAACTCCTGTGTTTCTGTTTTGTCTCAGGTCCATCAGCTGCAGGTGGTATCTGCCGATCAAATTTCAATGCGTCTCGCCAATCTGAATCAGCCGTACCTGCCACTAATGTCAAGTTTTTGATAAGGTCAATTCTATCGCAATCGATGCGACGGCCATTAATCGCTGGATTGCCGCTGGCTTGTTCTGTACAGCAGCGTACGCTGCAGCTGCAGGATGGATATGCAAAAAGCAATGCGTCAAACTCCCCGGCGTTATCAAAGACACTATCGCTGCAATCAACTATCTCAGTTGTGCAGTAGCGTTCTCGAGGGAGCGGTCCGGCGCTATACTCTTGTGCGCCGCACCCCAGTGCCACAATCCACAGTTCAATTATACTGATAGCCCTATTCATGCAGCGGAAAATTACGGCTGATTGATAAGACGATGAGAGCGATACCTAAAAAAGCAAACATGGCAAAGCTGTTCATATAATGACCAGATTTCTCTCTCAACAATAACTCATCCGCGGTATGTCCCTCCGCAGTACGAACCTTAGCCGATATTCTGGACGCCCTCAGCGGCCTAACAATTGACTAATTTACCTAACTAGGCTTCTTGGCTGAGGACTCAGAAATCGCCGGTTTTGTTTTTTTGTTTTAATCATTCTGCATTCACTCTACCTAGAGTATGGCAGAAAGAAATCGCCGGTGTTGCTATGCACTACATCGCAACATTCCGCATGCAACACGAATTCGACCCAGCTCGGCGGTTTGCTATTGAATACTACACACATCCAACCGCAGTACCTTGTTCTAGTATTCGAAACATCTCGAAAAGCACCTCAGTAACAGTGAGCTCATACCTGGTTGAGGTAAGTTGTATCTAGCTCGCTTCTCCGCCCGCCACTTACCCCTCCCAGAAAGAATGAATCATCTCCCCCACCTAACCGGTTATCCGCAGGGGGTGGGGAGTTGGGTACTGCCATACTCTAGTCAGAGTGAATGCAGAATGATTAAAACAAACAAAAAGAATGGGGATGTGGGCACTGCTATACTTTAGGTAGAGTATGTTGCGACAATGAGGGGAGAACCGTATGCATTGGCTATGGTGTGATAACTAGGTACAGGTCTAAAGGTCCAAGATGCGTAGGGAATGGAAGAGTAGTGTGAAGTCTAAAAGAGCAGTCACGAACCTTAGGCTCTATCAACAGAGTAAATGCAGTATGATTAAAACAAAACAAAGACTGCTTCAGTGGCTCACCCAAAGTGAAAAACCACTTCGGGTGTAGGAAGAAACAAACCTTGACTGAACTGCCATAGGACTGGTTCGAACCAGTCAACTAATGGTTCGAACCATTGACATCAAAGCCGGTGACTCCAAAGTCGGCGCCGATGAAAGCCGCCGAGGAGAACCCCCTCGCGAATTTGGCATGGATTCTGCATTTTTGTTCTAATGGGAAGCAATGTCGTGCATCCGGGAGACCCCGATTCTCTGCCCGTAACGTCAACACCAATAAACTTTATTAAACTTATTCTGATAAACGGATCAATGAGGAAGGCTTGAACCTGGAATCTATCTCAGATAAAGCAAAAACAAACGGATTGGTAAAATTGATTGTTTACTTTCAGGCCATGGTAAGACATCCTCCCGCGCGTCCAATGTTCGATATTTTTGCATCATGCCGCAGTCGTCAAACCAGCTGCCATTACCCACCCTATCAAATAGGTTGTATCGTTAGAATCATTTAATATGTCAATTAGCTAACAATGTCGGCAGCGGTTTTGGCAGTGTTCCTAAGCAGCCCAGCCGCCAAGCCTGCCTTAGTACACGCCAGGCCCGGCCTCCATTTAAAAAGCCTAGGCCGCAAAAGCCTGCCGGCCGCCCGGACCGTCGTGGCTGCCCACAAACCAGGCCATCCCAGCCTCGATTTCAGAAGCCTGCTTTGGCAGCGGCAGCTAGCTAGGCTGGCTAGGACTGGTCACTTAGGATCACTGGTTATGTTTGTAATTCAAGGTACTGGGCGTGCTGCAACCTACCTTCTAGTTCTATTTCTCGAGCTACATATAATTGCGCACGTTCTCTGTGCTGTACCGATGTACTTGTTTTGGGTTTTGGTGGAGTAAACCGTTGGATGTTCTGTACCAGAGTTTCTCCGGACAAGGCGTAGAGAGTGTACAGCGGTTGCGTGGACTGTTAAATACGCTTGTTCATACTAATCTAGCGTTTTTTTCTTATGAAGATATTTAGCTGCTAAGTTTATAGGTGATGAATTCGAAGGCGGAGAACACAATGGAATCCCGCCCATTCATGACTTTCGAAAATTGCAGTTGTGGTGTCGACGATATCCTTCCACCTTGATATCAACTATAAGCAGGGGCTATGATCCTTGTCACCCATCAAAGTCACCGCTACCAATATCTGCAGCATACCCGTACAGATAAAGAGAGAAAAGGAGATTCTCATCCTCTGTTGTAACACTATTTTCCGAGATGTATCGAGTGCAAATTGTGGTGTGGGGTGATTTAGTATGTGGGTATATTTCATATAATTGACAAGCACATGGAACAGTGTCCGTAACCCGCTGTACAGTCATCACGCCCTATCCGGAAAAACTCTGGTTCTGTACCCGTCATGGTCGCTCTATCGGATACTAAACAAAGAAACGCCACCCACAACTCGCCACAGGTTTCGAGCGATGGAAACCGCACTACATCAGGCCTACCTAACCAAGATCAAAGATCAAGCCAAAGGAGATCCTATAGTAGATTTCATCTTGAAGACCTCCGATTCATCCACAGGAGTGCTTTCTGGGACTCCAGCATTTAACCCATTGATCAGCCGTCCTTCATCCGACCCGCTTAGTGAATATAGTGTCAGGGAGGAGCGTACGGTAGACACCACCCAAAACACACCTAGTCCCTCTACAGGAGTGCTTCTTGCGTCTCCTACACTGAACTGCCAGGTAGTCCCTCGCCCCGATATGATTAACAGCTTATTTCAACGTTTCACGTCACCCCTCCCCTGCAATGGGTTCCTGGTCCGTTTACACGGGTAGTTCCGGACATATCATGAGCCTCTGAATAGATTGCAAAGCAAATGGCTCAGCGCCATCATTTTACTGTACGTTCTGGTAACAGCTATCTTTGTGACCTCTATACTATCATATAGTCAATGGTAGAGCACCTTTCAGCCGCGGCCCCTGTCCGCAGGACTACTATGGCTACTAAGGAGTTTGTTTGTTTGTAATCATTTTGCATTCACCCGGCTACTAAGGAGTGCTTGGTGACGTATGGGCATCGCACGTGAAGGACGTACACCAGATACCAGTGGCGCCGAAAGTAAGATAAATGAAAACCCACTATGCTCTCGTGCTCAAATAATGGTACCAATTGGTTTCTTGAGTGACAAATCATACTCTCTTGATCAATCGGATGTGGTATTGTTCTTGTTGTCTGTAATATATGGAGGAGCTCATGCTGCTCCACGGAATTCCCCTCTCCCTCTCCCGGTAGAACGCTTCCTGTGGAGAATTTCTGCTTGTATCGCGGGGTTATGTTATCCTGCAATTGCATCATTCGTACACTATTAGAATACCAATCGGTTCCAACGCGGGTTGTTATCCAAAAAAATTGGCATAACTGTTAATAACGTTACGATTGCCGCAGTCGTTATACCCCTGGTGGTTGCTCTCGTTTTGTTGAGATTGTTTCTATTAGTGGAGTCGTTTATTAGCCTGCGTAGTCTTCTTAAGGGGTCATATGATACAATTTAAATTTCGATAGAGTAGCTTCTAGCCACATTTCCAAACTTTACTCCCTCCTCCTCTTGCTGTAGAATTCTAAATACTATGTCTTCGTTTTAAATCGTTACATTTCCTTTCACAATTTGAATGGCTGGTTTGGTTTTACACTTCTGTTTTACTGTTAGTAGGTGTGACTAACTTGTGTACCGTATGAGGGAATATTGCGATTGTTTTTATAAATTTAATTTTGATAGTTCGAGCTTGCACGGATAGTGAGCTCGTAAAGGAATGAAATCACATGAATTGATTGTTTCTGATGCACAAGAAAAACTTTGCACCAGTGAAGATAATTCGCGTGATTTAAAAAATTAATTACGTCTTAAATCTTAACGAATATGTTGGAAAGTTCCAAAATGCAGTACTGTTATAATCGGAAAGGCTTCATGTAGTAGCTCCTACTCACGCAACAGGTTGCTGTGAAGCTGATGTTTGGTATAAGGATATGCATAGTCTGTATTAGGATTAAGGAGAGCGGCTCATATTAGTGCAAACGGATATGGATATGGATATAGGAGTCAAGTCTGTATATATACGGGCCTTCAGGCCTCGAGATATCAGTCAATCAACAAGTCTTTCTAGCATCCAAAGTAACATCTAAGCAGCGGGGAAAGGCGAGTGATGGTCGAATACAATATGATTAGAAACAACCCATACCCGTTTGCGAACTTCAATGACCAATTTGCAAACCTACGCCTGTTCACGAATGGAAGAATAATATGCGAACCTGCTAGATTTCTTGTCAAGAATGATATATGTTGCAATGAAATTATGAGACCATCGGTCCATATCTATGCAGGACTATATATATCTCACAATTTTAAACACAGTTTCAAAAACCGTAAACAATGCCAGAATACTACCACGTAATGTGTATTGGAAGCAGCCTATATTTGTGTGGCTGCTGCAAGAATAATTATTGCAAGATTGTCGTAGCCATGGATCAGTACTATGTATTTAAAGCACCCTCAGCGTCAGGAAGCCATTGTCCCATCGATTTTCTCATCAGCACTGGCTGTGGATTCTGGACAAGGTGGAAAGGGGCTGGGCTACGGCCACAGTATGATTTGTTTTGTACCATGATCTCTTTGAAAAATCAGACAGATGAGCCAATACTACCCGTGGTGCTCCTGTCTAACTATCTAGAAAGTATTAGATACGACTGTCTCATTTAGAATTTTGCATCAGCACTCAATTCTGTCCCAACCTCAATGACTAGTACAGTACTATGTGGGCATAATCGATGGGTCAGACCTTATGGCTGTTTTTTCCCATATTTAGGCATTATTATGCTCTACGCATCATTACTGGCCCAGAATCGATGTCAATTGCTTGTCCAGAAATGGTACGTATGAGTTGGGGGCGTCATAAATAAAATGCAACCCCGTCTTTCTCTCTTTTGGTTAGTCACGTGTTCGCCAGCTCACACGCCGCTAGCCTCTAAAATTAACTCCCCCGATAGGAGTTTCGGTACCTTCGATTCCCAATGGTAGCTCGTGTATTTCCTGGATAATCATGAAATGCTATCTTGCCATGTCATCTAGAATACTGCATGCTTTCTCTGCAGGTTGATTTATCAAAATCAGATACTTCTTTTGCATGTTTTCCGAAGGATATTGTTATCTACGGGCTCCTTCGAGACGCTTTTGGTGCTGTAGTTTGGGATTCGGGATTTGATGAGGGCTCAGATGAATTATAAATCTAACTCCCACTTTTCGGAGAGGATTTACTCTAGAGGTCGTGCAAACTTTATTTCAACACCACTGAGCACAAGAGAAAATTCGTCTTATAACAACGGTTTAAACTTGCGAATTTTGTAATTGATACAGCTCGCATATCCGACAAGTCGGTGGCAGTTTTTATTCTTTTGAAGGTTCTAGATATCTCGAGCTTCAAGACGGCTTATCAATTGGACGAAATGCTACCTCTACGTATCCTGCAATAATTGCGAGTTCAACAAAATATAAAGTACACCCACAATGAAGGCTTGGTTGTAGCCCGTTTACCGGAAATTCATTGTTGTATATATGGATCGCTGTCTTTGTAAGGCTTATGAGAATCAGCCGGGCCGACGGGAATCCAGGGTTCTCAAATATACGGCCCGTCCAGGTAATATCCTATTCCATATCGGACTATAATTTCGAGGCAAGGATTATCCCAGACTAAAAGGATTAGGGCATGGAATTCAGGTCCTGAATGCCTATAGGGCGTTAAAGTTCTGCCTAGTTATAGTATCAAGTAAGAATAGAGGAATTGGAGTGAAAATAAGCATGTACTTTAGGATCCCAACTGCAGGAAGATAACACTAGAAGGGCTGCAACTATGTTTCTTAAAATGAGACTGTATCATCGGTTCGGCCACCGCAATTTCGTCATCTAACACACTGAGGGAATTAGCAGACCTGATAGAACGTTAGTTGGATATGGCAGCTGAGTGCGCATGCATGCGTACAAGGCATACACGGAAACACTGTAGATGTGGAATACTCGAACCTTGGATAAATCTATACAGTCCAGACCAAGTCATGACTGACTGGAAATCGGTCTGCAACATCAAGATACCAGTTCAGTTCCAGTCTAATTTTCTCTCGCACTAAACTGGACTAAACCCGGATAGTTACAGTCCAGACTGGTCCGCAGGCGGACGGTTGAGAACATTGGGAGGTTGTTTCCATATCCATATATACTGTATTTGCTACATAATGACGATTTGAAGAACATTCCCGAATTCTACTTATAGCTCAAATCGGTAGTGACAGCGGTACCCATCAACAAAACTGAGGCAGCGTAGACTAACATGACCCTAGCGTTCAGTTTGTTTGACAAGATCAGTGACCCCAGCTAGGCTGGGGTTCGTTGACCTCACTAGTGAACTATGGCAAGATATGCGTCATCGATTACATAGCAATACGAATATTCCAAACCCCTGTTGTCCAACAGTTTTTCTCCCACCAGTAACACCAACCCCGTCTGTGACCTTTAAGTCAGCACCAACCGCGCCAACCCTACCCCCTCAACAAATTCCAACGCCTTCCTCCCGCCCCTTCGCCGTCCCACTTTACTTTCCAGATGCATCACCAGCCCGCTGAGCGACTTAAACTCCTTCTTTTTCTTGATCGTGGAACACCGGTATATCCTTGGTGCATGGGCGAGCCCGTTGATGTGTCCCCGCAACTCACCAGCGGATGTGAAGACCTTATTGCAGATGTGACAGATATGACGGAAGCCTGATAGCGGAGGCTGAGCTGGTGGCAGGAGCGAATCTGGAATCGTAACAGTCGTAAAAACGGTCGGCGGTGAAACGGTAGAGATAGCAACCGGCAAGACCTCAGCCCCACTTCCTTGCCCATCCCCACCCCCAGTCGCTCCCCGCCCAATCCTCAAAACCTCCCCCCCGGCCTTCCCAACAACCTCCTCTACCCTCCCCCTCGTCACCCCAGACACACACGCCCCACTCTCTAGATGCGCCAGCATACTCCCCCTATTTGTAAACCTCCGCGAACACGCCGGGTACGCGACGCACCGGACCTTTCCGGTAGCATTAATCCGATGCCGTTTCGTCGCCACATGTGCCTCATACTCCTCCGCCCCCTCAAACTCCATTCCGCAGTCTGAACACTCCCGGCGATGATGCATCGGGTGCCTCCGCAGCGCGCAGAGCGAGGCAAGGTCCGCCCCGCACTCGAGGCAGCGGTATTCACCGTGGTGGTAGCGCCGCTCGTGTACCGCGAAGGTGGAGGGGGTGAGGAAGGATTTTTGGGAGTCGGGACAGATGAGGTTGAGTGCGAGGGCGTTTTTGTGGTGGGCCGGAGAAGCGAGGTGGGTGCGCTTGCCGGCGCCGCAGAGGAAGAGGGTTGTGCCGCATGGGTGGCAGAAACGGGGGCCGGGGCGGCCGGAGAGGCGGTAGAGGCGGCGCGGATCCTGGGGTGGTGGTTAGTATGAGGGTAATGGGAGAGCGGAGAACTTACATCTGTAGCGAGGCTACTCATGGCGGGGTTGCAGCCATCGCAGTCGCACGCGGAGGACAGGGAGTGGTTTGGTGTGGAGGCGCAGTGGGCGAGGAGGGAGGTGGTGGTTGGAAACTCGAGTTGGCACAGGCGGCAGTGGCTGGGTTTTTTCTTTGCCATGGTGTTGGTTTTGTGTGGGAGGGCGATGCGATGAGTGCGAGAAGTGCGGGGTAAGCAGGTTATTAATTGTAAGGCTTCGAGGTGTTGCACAGGCTACGGCGCAGTTGTGAAATAGATACTCGGCGAATGAAACCCCACTGCAGTCACTGGAACGTTCTGGAATGTTTAGCCTCGAATATGTAGCCTGTCGCATCGCACGCAAGAAACCGGGAATTTTCTTAGCTTGATCCAATCAAGTTCGATGTGGCAGGGATAAAGAATGTCCGATGTCGATATCGAAACGCAAGTAGAACGTTACACCGATCTCGTGCATGTGGGATGGGGCACACTGCAGTTGTAGCCGCTGGTCTGGTCCGGACACAGCCGGCCTACATGTGACAGCTGTCACAGATCCACGGGACTCTGTCAATATGGTCAAATAACTAGTATATGTATACGTAACTCACATCATAGAGCTAGTCAGCATGTGCTTAACCTATACCGAAAAGGTTATGTAAAATCCTTGCACAAGTTGATGGATTGCGCGAAACCATCGCAGGAGAAAGCTCTCATCATCCCACATTGGCCGCAGGACGATAAGCGAGATCGCGTAAGATCATGCACAAGAGATAGCTTATCGGGGAAGGTTTCCATCTTGGTTTAGGAACAAATGGGGATTGGCGGCTTACCCCGGATATGGGGGTGAAATCACTGTTGCTGATTGAATCCTAATCGAGTGTTGTGCGCAAACGAGCGGGTTTTGGAATCCTGGCACATTGACGTCTAGCTCCCGAAAGAGACATATATGATACCGAATCAGACTCGGTATAGGGATAATTGCCGGGGTTCACTGCTCTTTCTAAATCAATACCCTGAAGGGATGCTGTCATCGTGGACTTCTGTTCCAGTCATTTTGCGCATTTCAAAAGTACGATTCCGACAGGTAGAATTTATCCGTGGATGGAGTACCATCGCTTGTTGGATGACAGCATAAATTTACAGCCATCTACCACTCGGCAGCCTCCTTACTGCCCGGGAAAGTAGTATTATTATTCTATGAATTGAAACGTGCGCGTCACAAAAACAAGCGACTATTCGCATATACAGTATTTCCGGTGTCTACATCTGAATACGGGTGAACCATTACACCGAGCACGGAAGACAATTCGAGGGCACCCCTCACTGGCGTGGGGCTAGACAGCTGATCCGGGGACCGTCCCTATCAAGACCGCAGAAGTGATAATCCATGAAGATGGCATTCTGACATCCGACCACAAGAACAAGGAAGGAGTGTAGGCGTAAATCGATTTTATCCTCACCTCCAGGACTTAAACCTAACCCAAACCCGTTACCGACGAGAGTAACCCGCAACACATGTTCGGCATCTGGCGGATCGGAAGCCACGGCCTGACAACAATTTAGATACGCCGAGTAATCCCCATCGCATCCCACACGACAGTAATGAAAAAACGCTAGACAACGGGATCTACCGCGTAATCTGCATTACCTCAGTTGAAATGTCCACCCACCTTTTCACAGCATGCATCCTCCATAACATGTGTAATGTACCTGTTTCTCACCTCCACTTTGTTAACACATGAACCAACAAGTATTTGACACAGAAGATACTTTGGAGGGCCTCGTATATTTCCTTGACATTGGCGTCAATTCAGCTAATTGGCTGCTGTAATTCCTCTAAATAGTCAATCAACTTCTGATGCTCACCCTTCCTGTCTAGAATAGAATAGATCGTTAGCACATCAGATCCAAACTCAGATGGGATCGATATATCACGTGCTTTTTGCTTCCGCCACGTCGACCTCCTTCAAAAATCGTTCTTCGCGTTCGTCAATAGAACCAAGGAGGCACTTGTTCCCCTCGATGTTCCATATACCCGACAAATACGGCCTTCGCAATTATTCAGTGAGCTGGTACATGGGATATTATAGAGGATTGACTACTTACTAGCCGGGCTTATTTGGAGATAGCGTTTCGCTTGAGCCAAGCACTCTATCACAGCTGCATAAATTCCAGCAGGGTCTCTTCTAGGCCCGAATGATTCATGGTCTTTGGATTAGGCTTTAGATAAAGCTCCTCATAGATGGTACAACGCACGAGCAATCGTGCGACCCTCTCAATTCCGATTAGCATGGCACCTATATTCTCTGTATCTGCTACCACCTCTGTAGAATGGACCCAATACCGGCCCATGGGAGAACAGCGTGTACTGGATCGTACTGAATGGCGACATCGCCAATGTTTTTGAATTTGTTAATCTAAGCAATCAGTTTATCCGCGATATCCCGGACTATAATCTCCTGGCCTCGGAAGGAAAACTTCCATCGATTGTGTTGACAATTGTCCCAGGATTGCTTGGTAAGATCCAGTAGATTCAAGTAATCTCGGCGGTCACCGTCGGTGAGTAGAGACAACGCTTTGTGGTCGTCGGAAAGTCTATCAAACTCAGCACCCCATAACGAGGTCACAGGGGACAATGGCCGTATTTCTGGAACCCCATCTGCAGAAGTGTCATCGATCTGTAACAGGCTGTGTCAGAACCTTCACTAAAACACGGCGGACAGGATATACGAACGGCAGTCCCGCTTGTACTATTGGGCTCAACCGGTAGTGGTATTACAGCAGATACGCTAGACAAGGCGATGGCATCCGGTTTTTCGACATTCGTGGTTCCATCACTGGTGGGCAGTGCAATGGTTTCTGGAGACTGGTCGGATGTGCTGACGGCGACACTCCCGGGTATCATCTGGTTGGGCGATTCAAGGTGATCAGGCTCCTGTTATCGTCGACACTTCCGGCGGCTATGACGACTGCCGAACCCGAAGCCTTTCGCTCGACAGGGTGTCCAATCTCGGAAAGCGAAACCGCCAACCCTCCGTTTGGGGTACATAGTGTAGAATCTGAGTTGGTCGGGAATGGTAATATGAATCGGCTTCTTATCCGGAATCTGAGGGAAAGCCGCTCGGATTTTTCCTTCACTTTTCTCTTCGCATTTCTTGCGGATGTAACTAATCGTTCCATAGTAAAGTGCTAGGTGCTGCTTATTATCTGCAGGCAACATTTATTAAAAATTGAATGCTTGGCAAATCCTGTTATACCAAGTGATGACCTATGATCGAATATGAATGAAATGCCATCTCCGGGTTCCCGATCCATCTATCAACAATTATACGGCATAATTGTTCGTGGATTAACAAAATTTCCCACAGGATATAACTATGTCTTGCGTGCAAGGAGGAGAATGGGCGTATTGCATGATAGGTCTCTGCCATCTTATGGCCGGAGGTGAGTCTCGTATGACCGGAGATTGCTGTCGGCCTGAAGGGTCTATACATAGATGCGTACGCACGCATTCACACTTGTACTCATATATATATGGCCTTGTGGCACTCTTAGATAATATACAATCAAGCTTCTCTAAGCATCACTATTTGAACAGGGCGCATGTGAGATCAAACATGTGATGCTTGCGGTGAAGGTCTCTATTATACCACCACGTGAACATCGGACAAAGCCCCAAGATCGCCAGTTTTGTGCCCGAAGGAGGATAAAACAACATCTACTTAGACTATTATAGGGAGAAATCCTTGACGCCGGGTATCTTGAATTTTGAACATAGAGCTTTTGTTGGAACTAGCTGGTTTTCGGCAACCGGGCTTCCTTAAGGATCTTCAAGCTCGCTAACTGTCGACAACCAATTTTAGCCGCTGGACGCTGTATCCCGCAGTAGTCTCGGTTGTCATGGTAGTTGGTGTGGCAGAGGCTCATTTTCGAAAAGGTTCCAACGAAATTTTTGGGACCCATCGCAGCGTACCAATTGAATGACAGATGATCCCCGAATATCACACGACAGTATAGTAAAGCACTACTTGTATTGTGTATTTAATACAGCCCGCTCTTTGCTGTCAGGCTTTTGGAGTATGGCCAAGCCCATGTTTATTGCCGGGGTTACCGCAAGAGCTTTATTCCAGCACTGCCTTAGTGAGCGGCAGACTTGGACTACCCTATGGTACAAACAACAAATCGGGATAAAGTTATACGAGAGCTTATACAATCTCGTCTTGTATAAAAAGTGTATAAATTAGTGTATAAAAAATGTGTAAAATTGTGTATAAAAATGATACTACCTGAAATATAGATGAGGTACACTAGATATGCTGAAGATAAATAGAAGATATATGTTCCGACTGAACTGTAAAGAAATACACTTCGCAGATAAGTTGACTGCTTGGCGAATAAGCCGGCTGCTTCCTGAATAAGTTTAACTTTGCGTACCAGCTAGTTGAAACCAGAGGCAGTGCTCACCAGCTGAATGGTCCTGAGACCAGTCGGCTGTACAGTAAAGTAGAGAGCTTTATCGCCAAGGTAACTGGTACAGTGGTGTAGTTGCAGTGCTGCAGTACGCTCCCAGGTACGCTTTCAAGTACGCTCTCAAATATGCTTCCAAGCTTACTTAACTGTATCCTCTCTAGTACGCTCGGTTGTACACTCGATTGTACACTCGATGGTACACTCGATGGTACACTCGATTGCACGCTCCCAAGCTCGCTTGAATGTTCGCTTCCAAGTGCATTCCCAAGTACTCTCCCAAGTTCGTACCCAAGTATTCGAATGCACCCTTGACTGTACACTCCCAAGTACACTCTCAAAAAGTACACTTCAGTGCAGATTATCAAGCACACTTGGACGCAGACTTGCGGAGTGGCAGGCGCTGGATGGGGTGCGGTTGGCGGGGTATGGTGAGCAGCCGAAATTATGACGTCGGTCGATTTCATGATCTGAACCTTATCTTTGAAGCGCCAACCGCGACAAGATCTCACGATGTCTTACGGTCATGATATTGATAAATGCAGCCAACTGAGACCGTATACGGTTGATTGCGAACACACGAGGTTACATTTCTTTGTACTCAGGTCAGGCTGTAGAAGATCGGATGCTCCTTTTCCAGCAGGTTACCATAACGAACTGACTAGATATGGTAAGGCAATGGGTATAAGATGATCTGAATATTAACAAAACAGGAAAAGCCATTGTGCTTTGACTTTGTTCTTAGCTTCACCCCTAGTTAACAGTGACGCAACACCCTGCTCCCACAGCAAAATCCATTGCCATAAATGAAGTGCCCTATCTTCTACAGCCTGATCCCAATACAAAGAAATATAACCTCATGTGTAGGTAGCGTTTGCAACGGCCACGGTCTCGGTTTTCCTAGTTGAAAACAGTCCGATTTACGGGTTGAAACCGTGCTTACAACCGAACTGGAAGTAATTCTCGGTCGAGAACCGGTAAAACAATCGTAAACCGACGGCTCAATCGTAAGCGGAAGGTGCATTCTGGCGGGAGCAGAGCCGCGATTACTTGTTAGTTCATGGATATTGGAGGTAGCAAATGTCATGTATTCAGCATGTATCATTTATCTACAACTTTATGCACAATACACACAGTCGATCTGGGCTGGATGGAGACTGTAGTCAGTGCACTTGGAGGTGCAACGTGGAGATTGCGCACGAGTGAACTTGTGGTTGAATGGAAGAGGGCACTTATATACACTAGGAGGTGCACTTGGAGAAAGTTGATTTAGGGTAAGTTGGAGATGTAGGATATCGGGTGGCCGGGAGCTGGCTTCGGAGCTGGCTGGAGACGGGCTTGGGAGCTGGCAGTCGATCTCGGGTAACTGGGAGCGGGCTTCAGAACCGGCCGCAAAATCCGAGGCCCAGCTCAGCGTAGGTCCGGCCCGGCCCGGCCCGGTCGCTTAGGAACACTGGCTGGAGATGGAACAATCTCGCGCGACTGAGAATATGTAACCTGTCGCATCGCACCGTAAGAAGCAACCGGGATCGTTCTTAGCTCAATCCAATCAAGTTCGATGCAGCAGGAATCAAGTATTTTCGATGTCAATATCCATAGGTCTGTGCAGCGTTACACTGAGCTCACACAATTGAGACGCACACTGCAACTGTACGCTGCGGTAATTTAGATACCACATTCTCCCGCTAGTCTGGTTCGGACACAGCCGGTCTACATGTGACAACTGTCACAGATCCACGAGACTCCGGCAATATGGTTAAATAATAAGTATATGTAAACCTAACCTACATCATAGAGATGGTTGGCAGTTCCGTGAGAATTGCGTGTGATTAGCCTGCACCGAAAAGGTAAAATTTTGCACTTGTTGATTGCGCTCAGCTAATGCAGGAAAAGGTTCTCATCATCCCATTTTACCTACTGTGCGATAAGCGAGAAAGGGATGGCTTATCAGGAAAGTTTTACATCTTGGTTCAGGAACGAGGGGGATTGGCAGTCTACGCTCGGATATAAATAAGCGAGATGGTTCGGTATGAACATACGTAGAAGCAGGCTTCCCAACGGTCCGGGGCGACTGGCGTCTTTCGGGGCCCCGAATGACAGTCCCGTCCGGGGCATGTATTTCGGAGGCCTGGTCCGTCCCGGTATGGAATCTGAATACCTAGGGCCCGATATAGATGACTGTAGTTTTAGGATACGGTTTTAGGATACGAAGCTAGGGTCTATACAAACTCCAAATCCTGGATGTGTCTGAATGCTGCGGCTGGGTGCCTGAGGATGCAAGGGTCCACATGCAGACGGAAGCGGAGGAGCTACAGTTGTGAATGGAGGAGGCTTGGTAGTGAGCAGAGGGTCTTGTTTGTTTGTATGTTATCATGTTTGTATTATAGTATCGCCGTGCGTAGTGCGTAGAGCTAGACTGCAGGGCCCTATAGTCTTTTCGTCCGTGGCTCTGCTGCCCTAGTCCTAAACAGTCCTTAGTTTGCTTGCCCCGAAAATTGTCGTCTGGTCCGGGGCTTACTTTTGCCCGGACGGGACGGACTATTGGGAAGCCTGCGTAGAAGATCATACGTGCACCGTATCAAATAGAATTAGATGCGAACTGCCTACAGCAATGTGACATCCCACTGACATCACCAACAGCAAACCATATTCCATCATCAAAAGAGATTGTCTACCAAGCAAACCTTAGAATGTCACATATATCTATATCGAAATGCAATAACCACTAGCTCCCCGTTCTGCCCCCCCTTGGCTAACTCTCTATTTGAGAGCTTTGGAGAATGTTGTCCTTGCTGCTATTTTTGCTATCGTTACTAAGGTGCATCAGAGGTGGCTCATAAGAGTCTGAATAGAATCCAGAGATGGCTCTATCTATTACATCGCGAGGGTAGTCGGCACCCTCCCAACTTAAGAAGCGGTCCTCGCAAATTGAAACCCGGTGCCATCGAGCTTGTCTCGGAAGTCTGTCTCTTTGATGATGTCAACACTGCATGCTTCAGCTTAATCTCCGGGATTCAACATACAAGGCCATACCCAAGGAAGGGTCCTTATTCAGAAATACCGCCAGTATCTCAGGCCAACCCCGGTTTTGTGCTGCAGCCGCCAAGACACACTTTGTGACGTCGAATTTGACACCATGTGCCAAAAACAACTTGACAATCTCGCCCTGCGTGTTCGTGACCACTGCTTCAAGAACTAATTCCGTAATTTCGATGGTGATACCTCTCTCCAACAACATGCTGAAGATCTCGCAGCCCGATATACTCTTAGCCGCAGCCACTAAAACCGTCTCTGTAATATCAAAGTTGATACCTCTTTCCAAAAGCAGATCCAAAGTCTCACAGCCGCGTCCCATGGCAGCTACCAAAACCGGCTCTGTAACATCGAAGTTGATACCTTTCTCCAACAATAGACTGAGAACCTCACTGCCCCATGAATTCTTAACTGCTGCCACTAACATCGACTGTGTGACATCGAGGTTGATGCCCTCCTCCAAAAGAAGACCCAAAATCCCATAGTTGCGTCCAGTGGCAGCTACCAAAACAGGCTCTGTAACGTCGAATTTAACATCTCTATTAATAAACAGGCTCAAATGTTCGCGGCCCCAGGCACTCTCTACCGCTGCTACCAAAACCGATTCCGTAACATCGAATTTGACACCTCTGTCCAAAAACAGACTCAAAAAGCCACTGTGGAAACCATTATTGATCGCCGCTACTAAAGTCGACTCTGGGATAGTATAGTGGTTGGATCCCCTCTCCAGAAGCACACTCACAATCTCACGACAACAGTCGCTCTGGAGTGTCATACCTCTCCTCATCGACTGCAGCATTTCATCTGTGAGCTTAGATTTCGGGTTACTATCCAGCGCAAGTCATGAGTGAGCGCCTGTCTTTCCCTTGCACATGCTTTGAAGCAAAGTAGTGGGCATAATCATACCTCCAGGTGAGTAATAATTCTAGAATATCAAACTTCCTCAGTTCAAACGCCATCAAGCCTGCCCGTTTTATAAAGTCGTCGCGCAATCCCGGTAAAAGCAGCTTCACAGCGCTCACACCAGATTCTACCGCACGCTTCGTGACGAACCAGGGTATTTCCAAGTTAGGAAGTTTCTCAAGCAGGAAGTCAATTACCTGGCGGCCAGTCTTGTAGTTCTCCAAGGCAGAAATGAGCACATATTCAGAGATTGAAAAGTTGGGATCGTGTTCGAGTAGCAGCTGTACGATCGTCACGCTATGACTCAAGTTTTTAACCGCGGCGCGAATAGTAGCTTCTGTAACGCTAACCGTAGGGAATCTTGCTAGGACATCTTCTACAGTAGCAGATTCCGCGTGTTGAGACACCATGTTAAGGAGATCATCTGTACCACTAGATTGACTTCCATTGATAGTAGCACCATAGTCAAGTAGCATGGTGATGATCTTGTGGTGGGCATTTAGGATGGCCGTTCTCAGTGGAGATCGGTATGTTGACGCCGGATGGCCTGGGGGATGCTGCTGATCTTCGCCGTAGTTTGGGTCAGCCCCTTTTTCTAAAAGTATTTTGACAACCTCCTCATGGTCTGCAAGGCAGGCAACGAGTAACAATGATAGCCCATAATCGTTAGTGCAATCCAATTTTGACCTCTCAAGTTCCCATAGTTCAGGAAATTTTGCTCCAAATGGAAACCATGCAGCAGCAAAGAGAGGGTTTGGCGGAATGCGATTGGAGTGTACAGCGTACAGTAGATTTGGATCGTAGTTTTGTAGCTTGCATTGTTGTAGCGAGGTTACCCAATTCCGATATGCTTGAGAAGGCTGGTCAGCTTCACCTAAAAACTGTCGAAGTATACGCAATGACTGGTCGTGATATTCCGGACTCGTGCACAGTATGATGTGAGTAGTCCAATGTTCCACCGAGTACTGACTCAAAGGCTCGAAGACGTTGTCGAATTCAAAAACCGACATACAACTCTCTGCAGCCATGAAATGCGCGTCTTCCGGTGTAAAATACTCCTTCTGGAGGTATTCCATAACAGATAAGTGGCAAAATCGGACCACATTTAACGTATGATCAACTACCACTAGTTGATGACAAATATCTAGGAGGACATCCACGCTTGATTCCTCGGAGAGAAATGCACTATAACATGTTGCGGCAATCCATTCGTTCACCTTCAGCGGCTGCTGGGCGCACATGATCCACATGAGTCCTGCACGTGCTGTGTCTGAACATTGCTCCTCTTGCGAGAATATTTCGTCGCAAATGTGAGAATATGTGCTTTCGAGGCCTTTTGGGAGCTTTCCAAGATTGGCAGCGACATCACCCCGGAGTTTCATGCGGCACAAGTTTTTGATTTGAAGATCGACCCATAAAAACCTTCACCAAGTTAGAGCATGACTGACTGACCGGGGGCGATAGCGACTTACATTCCATGCGCATCTGAGGTCAGGGTCGAGACTATTTTGCACTTTAGAGTGTCATCAACTTCACCACGCAGAAGCCTTCGTTTCTTAATACATTCGTCAACTTCTCTTTTTATAAAAGCCTCGATGTCATCAGCACTGTTGTTTGCGTGAATATACAGGTTAGGAACTCCCTCAAGCTCGAGTTTGAGGTCTCCATCATCTCTGCTGGCGATGAAAATTTTCACCAGACTGATGGACGAAGAGATGAACATCTTCAACGCCTCAAGTAGCCTCCACCGTTCCTCGGGGTTACTTTCATCCATTGCATCAATGTCGATAGTCGTCTGGGGATATTCGTTAAGAAGTAGCATAATTAAATCCTTGCACTCATCAAAGTCCAGCGATCCCGACGGGTGGCCATCGCTACTTCTTACATCATACATTTTCACCATGAGCGTTGGCAAAGCAGTCGGAAACCAAACACACAACTGTCTTAAAATAGCCTGAAGTATGACCGTTGGCTCACGTCGGGGAGCGTCATTTCGATTACAGTAAAAGAACACTAGGGGCTCGCGGTTGGGCCCGCGGTTTGACTCGCTTTCATTTTCGCCAACCGTGGGGCGCAAAGTTTCAATAACTTGGCAGCTAGTTTTCATCAGCTTCCGAGCATCGAAATGGTACATATTGACCTACGTAAGTTTGGTTTTACCAGCACCAGCTTGCGCACAGGTTAGCAAGCCTTCTCCAAAAGGTGGGGTGTGATTGTGCTCACGAATCCCATGCAGCCAAAGGATGCCAGACGCGCTAGATGTTCGCCATTTGTGGAACTGCTTGGAATTGAATAGCCACTGTCCAGTGTTTTGCAATATTCCTTCACGCGCGTTTCGGTGATGCTTTTCGTATTCGATTGCTGAAATCCATCGGAGAATCGCCCCTCGTTTCTTACCTTAACAAGTGTCAGCACGTGATACACCTGGCTCAAGTATATTAACTGAAAGTACTTTGAAGTGTCTCGTATATTTCCTGGATATTGGTGTCAATTCTGCTAATTGGCTGTTCTAATTGCTCTAAATGTTCCACGAGCTTCCGATGGTCGTTCTTTCGGTCTAGTATGAATAGTTAGCATATTACATTTGAAACGGTACTAAATCTAGGTTAATATCTCGTACTTTCTGCATCTGCCACGTTGACCTCCTTCATAAATGCTCTTTCGTGCTCGTCAATAGACTCAAGAAGGTGCTTCTTCCCCTCCACACTCCACATTTCTGACAAAACTCGACCTTTGTGATATCTTAGTAAACTCTCAAAGTATGGGCTGAAATTAATACTTACTGGCTGAGCTTTTCTGGAGGTAGCGTTTGGCCTCAGCTAAGCACTCCAATACTGCTGCATACAGCCCTAACAGTGTCTCTTCCAGGTTGGAATGGTTTGATAACTTTGGATCAGGCTTTAGATAAAGCTCCTCATAAACGGTACAACGCACGAGTAGCTTTGTGACCGTCTCGATTCCGATCAACACGGCACCCATATTCTCCTCATCCGCTACCACAATTTGTAAAATGAACCTGACACCAGCCCATGGGAGTGCAGCGTGTACTGGGTCGTATTGAATGACTATATCGCCTATGGTTTTGAACTTGTCGACCCAGGCGACTAATTTATCTGCTATATCACGGACTATGATCTCCTGTCCACGGAAGGAAACCTTCCATCGATTACGCTGACAGGTGTCCCGGCATTGCTTAGTAAGATCTAGTAGACGATTCAAGTAATCTCTTCGGTCACCATCGGTGAGTTGAAACATCGCTTTGTCGTCATCCGAAAGTCTCTGGAACGCAGTATCCCATAGTGAAGTTGCAGGAGATGGTGGCTGCAGCTGGGTTCCTGGAACTCCTGCTGCGGAAGTGACATCGACCTGTAGCTGCTTGCGTTAGTACCTTCTTAAAACATAATGACGATACTCCCGGGTATCATCGAGTTTGATGCAAAGTTGTGGGGCTTTAGAAGGTGTATCGAAGAAGGCGACAAAATAAGGTTGCGTACATTGTTTTCCGGTTCTCCATCATCGGGAAGTGAAGCCCCCAATCCTGTATTTGGGGTACATGGTGTAGACGCTGAGTCTGCCGGCAGTGGCGATCTAGATTGGCTTCTTTTCCGGGACCTGAGTGATAACCGCTCGGATTTTTCCTTCACTTTTTCCTTCGTTTTTCTCACCGACGCAACTACTCGCTCCCGAATATCCATCCTCGAAGTAATGTGTGACTGCTGTAGGGTTGTCCTGGGGTGGGGAAGACTGAGGTGGAAGAGGCTTGCAATGGCTCGACATGCGGGGTAAAGGGGTAAAGAACGATGAAGTGGTACAAATGTGGTGTAACCACATTTGTGTAACCATGTCGGCGTCAACCTGTGCAGTAGCAAGCACCAATGAAGACGTTTCCATCCAGAGGCAACCTCATGCCGTAGGAACCTTGGCCTTTGGTATTGAACTCTCGGTAACCTCCTCGATTAGTCAAATGATGTCCATGAACGAGTGCTCGTCTGCTTGGAATGGCATAACCCACCAATACGCTTCGCAGCTACCCTCCTCCCTTTCTGTCTAAGGTAAATCCCTGTGATTGCAGGTGCGAACTTTACTACGTATCATCTCGTCAGTTGTAGAAAATTCTTTTCAGCCTACAAGCTGGGAGAAGATCTAGTGGAACACTAGACAGAGAATCTCGGCATCCCGTACGAGGTTCCACGATGGAAGCGAGATAAATTGAATAAGAGAGGGTTGGGGGCAGCCCGAGATTCTGAGCGAGTCTCAGGAATAAATCCGGGATATTAGCTTGGTGGAAATTCTTGCCGTGCGATTGCCGGGGATGATGGGACCACTCCGTCCATCTTACGAGCAGGGGTGAGGATCATCGGGAATTCTATTGATTGTGCTCTGAATAAGTGAACCCTAGTCGGTCAGGACATCGCCAGTCCAACAGGGCTAACCATACGCATATGCACCGCACCTTATTTATACTGACCATTCCGTGCTCAAGGAAACATGCCTAATTTGGTCTCGTTGGCGGCTTACCGGCTACTAGACTAACGCCTAACTCTGGTATACCCGAACTCCCATTGGGAATAAACTACGAATTACAGGAAATCCTCATATAGAGCACGCCCGTACTCAGGATAATAAAAGAAAAGATACTTATCCCGAGCTTCCCTTGCTCAAATGGATGGCAGTCGGCTAATCGTCCCTCCAGTCCATCATGATAAGATTGATATGATTAGATTGTGATTAGATAGACGTCCTTGATCGCAGCCTTCATCTGTAGCCAACGGATCAGTGTTTGTAGATCACAACTGTATTGTATTGAAGTGGCCAGTATTTATTAAGTGTAGATAACCCATCTTTCTTACATTTATGATCGAGCTGTCAGGTTGCCCGTGGAACATCCGGCTTGGCGTTACATCACACGTTCGCAAACGCGCTCTCCACCCTCCCCAACAATCATGAACATACCACACCCACCGCCATGACACCCCACATCCCCTTCCCCTACCTGGGCACCACAAACCCATTCACACATTACTCCCACTCCATCTCAACCGCCTCCTTCACCACCGCCTTCGCAACCGCCATCGACTCCCGCGACGGCGACTCGTGCGTCATCTGCTCCTGCGACGTCCCCGGTACGCTAGAACACTGCCACATCGTCCCGAAATCCCAAGCCGCCGTCTGGGAAGAACTCCGCGCCTCCGGCTGGATTCCAACGAACGCAAAGTCTGTCGCCCACGAATGCCGCAACGGCGTGGTGATGTGTAAAACTCACCACGGCGCTTTCGACGCGTTTCAGTTTCTTGTGCGCTTCATCCCGGAGGTATGACACATCAGGCTCCCGGGGTGGGGATAAAGGGACAAGAGGGCAAAGAGGCTGATAAGACAGAGGCTGGAATACGTCTTTGTGAACCAGGGAAAATTCCGCGCATTCGAGCAGTACCACGATAAGCCGCTACGCCTCGATCCGACCGATAACCGCGCGCCGTTTCCGGCGCTGTTCTTGTGGCATGAGGGGTTTGTGATAGCAAAGCACAGGCTAAAGGGGGTGGTCACCATCACGATGTCGCCTACGAGGAAGGAGGGGTATGAAGATGGGAAAGCGAGTCCGCCGACGCCGACGCCGGTCAGGGTTGCGAGGCCGCCGGGGAATGACGGTGATGGGATGCCTGCTACACCAGGGAATGAGTTTGTCGCCAGAAACCCCCGCGATGACAACGGCGATGGTATTCCTGCTATACCGAGGAATGAGTTCGTCCCCCTGACCCCCGGCGGAGACGATGACGAGTTCCACCCTCCTCCCCCATGCCTGAACCTGGGAGGCACGTATTGGCTCCCCTCCCATCAGCAACTGCACTCACCGACAAGCTCTTATTCCGCTGAGACGTTTCCACAACCACCGCATGGACATAGGGTTGCAGTACCGCTGCCGTATATTCGGGATGTTGCGGAGTACTTTTCGGTGGAGAATATGCGGCGGATGGGATTTACGAATTGCG
>Ga0307515_10003623_pt1 | contig 32453 bp, 30 predicted proteins | sample 17_EM_MG_FD_194513 | JGI IMG/M metagenome (GOLD analysis project Ga0307515, IMG submission 194513) | Populus trichocarpa ectomycorrhiza microbial communities from riparian zone in the Pacific Northwest, United States - 17_EM | ecosystem: Host-associated > Plants > Roots > Unclassified | place... | reverse complement strand
GGTAAATGGCAGCTTGCATTAAATGCCGATGTATGTACGCTAAGTCCGGAAAGAGCTGATGCGATTAGGAAAATGACGGCCGATATAAAAACCGACAAAGAAAAAGTCAGATTTTTATACGAATATATGCAGCAGAATATGCGTTATGTAAGTATACAGTTAGGCATCGGAGGCCTAAAGCCATTTCCGGCAACTTTTGTAGATCAAAAAAAATACGGTGACTGTAAGGCGCTTTCAAATTACATGTATGCACTGTTAAAGGCGGTTAATATTCCATCCTATTATACGATAATAAATGCCGGCACAAATGAAGAGCCAGCAGAACCTTCGTTCCCAAGCGATCCATTTAACCATGTAATTTTGTGTGTGCCGCTTAAAAGCGATACAACATGGCTGGAATGTACAAGCATGACTCAGCCATTTGGCAAATTAGGGTCGTTTACCGAAAACCGGAATGCCTTGTTAGTAACAGAAACGGGAGGTAAATTGGTTTGTACCCCCAAAAGTAAGGATACCGATAACCAGTTTAATGGCGAGGCACACTTAATATTAGATGCAGATGGCGGAGCCAGGGCGCAGATAAAGATTTCAAGCACCGGCGATTACAGGGACGGGTATATTGCCCTTGCGTCGTTAAAAACCGACGATCAAAAACAAAGAATGATACGACGGCTCAATATGAAACAACCTTCCGTTTTTGAATTCAAACCTTCAACAGATAAGGACGGCGTTAAAGAGATAAATATCGAATTGGAATACGATAAATTTGTTGACGTTGCGTCTGGAGATAAGCAGTTTTACCGTCCACGTGTTTTTGATTTATGGCAGTTAACTATTCCGATTGTCGACAAACGCAAGTATGATTATTACTTTGATAACCCGATGTTAAAAACGTGCGTTACCACTATCGACCTTCCCCAGGGCTTCGAGGTTGAAACCTTGCCAGCCAGCCAAAGCCTCAAATTTGGTTACGGTACCTATGAGGTTAAGTACACATACGACGCTGCTAAAAACCAGGTAATTAATAGCACCAAATTCAATTTAACCAACCATGTAATCCCTGCTGCCAAATACAACGAAATGCAGACTTACTTTGACGCCATTGCCAAAGCGCAAAATAAAAAACTGGTGATCCGCCGCAAAGCTTAAATTTGCGCCTGATGATATTCAGGCTTGATGAACGTTTACTTTTTCCGGAGCCCGGCCTGGCCGAACCAGACGGGCTTTTGGCTGTAGGCGGCGATCTATCAACCCAGCGGCTGTTGCTGGCTTATCAAAACGGTATTTTTCCCTGGTATAGCGACGGTTCGCCAATTTTGTGGTACTCGCCCCATGAGCGTTTTGTGCTGTATCCTGGTGAATTGAAAATCTCAAAATCAATGCGTCAACTGCTCCGCTCCAACCGGTTCACAGTTACAACCAATACCTGCTTCGCCGATGTTATAAAAGCCTGCTCAACCGCCCCGCGCGATGGGCAGGACGGCACCTGGATTACCGGCGACATGCAGGCGGCCTACATTAAATTACATCATGAAGGTTATGCGCATTCCGTTGAAGTTTGGGAGGGGCCTGCTTTGGTTGGCGGATTATACGGTGTACGGGTAGGCGATGTTTTTTGTGGCGAAAGCATGTTTAGCGAAGCAAGCAACGCTTCAAAAGCAGCATTGATCTATTTATGTAAAACAGGAAAATTTAAACTGATAGATTGCCAGGTACATACCAGCCACCTGGAATCTATGGGTGCGCGCATGATATCGCGGGAGCAATATATAGCCGTTTTGCACAATAGTTTACTTTGATTGGTTACCTTTGAGGGGTATGCAGCAGGCCAACACAAAAGAGCGTATTATTTTAGGGATCGACCCCGGGACCGCCGTTATGGGCTATGGCCTGGTGAAAGAAACCGGCCCGAGGATAGAGCTTATTGCACTTGGCGTAGTGAAGATGGAAAAGCTTGACGACCACATGCTCAAGCTACAACGCATATTTGAAAAAACCGTTGCCCTCATTGATAATTATAATCCCGACTGCCTGGCTATCGAAGCGCCCTTTTATGGCAAAAACATCCAGGTAATGCTTAAACTGGGCCGGGCGCAGGGCGTGGCTATTGCGGCGGCGCTATCGCGCAATTTAGATATTACCGAATATGCCCCCCGCAAAATAAAACAATCTATAACAGGCAACGGAAATGCTACTAAAGAGCAGGTTGCCGCTATGCTGCAAAACCTGTTAAAGTTTAAAGAAACCCCCGACTTTTTAGATGCAACCGACGGCCTGGCTGTGGCTGTTTGCCATTCTTTTCAAAGGATGGGTACAAGCACAAAATCGGCTTCGGGCAGTAAAAAATCATACTCGGGCTGGGATACATTTGTGAAGGATAATGCAAAACGAATAGTTTAAATCCAGTCTTCCCAAGTTCATTGTAAAAACCATCTGGCCTGCGGTAACATTTTCTATTTCCTGCCGTATAAGCTGCAATGACAACCGCGGGTTGCTTTTTGGATTAAGAAATTTAACCACAAAGAAACCACATGTCTATCAGCCTATTAAATTCGCAACAAACTATACTTTTTTGCATTATTTTTTTAAAATAAGTAATAAATTGTTGACAAAGTGCACTTTAACAATTACTTTTAAGTCCCCTTAATTGATTGATCATGATCCGAGTACGGTCTAAAAATGTGCTATTGGTTGCTCCCGATACTTTTTCGGTTGAGTTATTGCCGAACAATAAACAATTTAAGCATATTTCGTTAACAAGTCATATTTTTCCGTCCATTCACGAGCAGAAACCCAACCTGGTAATTTTTGACTATGATCATCTAAACGCCGACATCGAAAAGATATTGCGCCGGTTACAATCAAACCCCGCTTACAATAAAATAAAAATTTGCTGTTACAAGCAAAAGGAGCATACCAAGGTTGATAGCCTTTTAAAAGTACTGGGGGTTGATTACCTTTTTTATCCCGAAGATTTTAAGAAAGCCGAAAAAGGCAGTAGCATCGTAAATGCTTTCACTAACATTTTTGATGCCCCGGTAATGCCTTTACTGGCCAAGGCCTCGAGTTAGCAAATAAATTTACCCGCTTATCATACGAGTGCCCACCGGCACTGGAAAAATAATAATGATCGTTGCAACCGATGTTCTTGTAGAGACGCAAAATTTTGCGTCTCCCGCCAGACAAGCGGATTTGCACGGTTTGATTTGCATGCGGGAGACGCAAAATTTTGCGTCTCTACAAAAAAAACAGGTTTGATAATCAGTAACTTACGACCACTTCATTATAAGACCCTAAAGCCAACATGTCATACCAGTTTTTTTAGGATCATCCTGATGGTTTCTTATAATGATATCAGTAGTAGCCGTTTTCCAATTTATCATTATCGCTGTAATTTCTTAAAAATTTTCCCGCTTCCGGCTGATATCCAAATTTCACACCATGGCGAAAAAAACAGCCTGATATTTTTATAGCGTTTTATGCTGATTATTTGAACTATCTTGCTTTTCACCAAAATATGCCCAATATTGCCTGTTTAATACATTTTTTATGAAAGGCAGAATAGCTATCGCATTTATTTTATTCATACTGGGCTTGCGGCAAGGTTACGGGTGTACCCCGGCAACAGATACAATTTTCGCAACCCAATTAAAGCCCATCGGGCGAACAGTGATTAATAGCCAGCATAATTTGGAACTGATTACTTCCGCAGCACATTTTGGTTTCACCTTTAAGGGGACAGCATGCGCGGTTTATGCCACAATTGCGGCGGCCGGCCAGCATAACTACCTACAATATGAGCTCGATGGCATTTATCAAAAAAGGATCAGGATTGATGGTGGTGTAACTGCACCGGTTATCATAAAGGCGGATGGCCCTGGTAAGCATAGTGTTTGGATATATAAAGCCACAGAAGCGCATACCGGCGCAATAATTATTTCAAAAATAGCTGCGCCCGGTATAAAAAACCTGGCGATACCCAAACTTCCGCTAATTGAATTTATAGGTAACAGTATAACCTGCGGCGCTGCGGCCGATGATTCGGAAATACCATGCGGAACCGGCGAATATCATGATCACCATAATGCCTATATGGCTTACGGGCCAAGGGTAAGCCGGGCATTAAATGCCAATTTTATTTTGGCCAGCGTAAGCGGCATTGGCATTTACCGTACCTGGAACAGGAACGGCCCTTCGATGCCGCAGGTATATGAGCATGCCGATTTCCAGGTAAACAACCCGCAGAAATGGGACTTTAATACCTATAAGCCAAAAATAGTAAGCATAGCCTTAGGAACTAATGATATGAGCAAAGGCGACGGCAGCCCCCGGGCCGCTTTTGATACCCTGCAGTTTGTGGCCGATTATGTAAAATTTGTGCAGCTGGTAAAATACAAATACCCCAAAGCGCAGATAGCTTTGCTGAGCAGCCCCATGATACGCGATACATCGAACACTATTTTGCAGCATTGCCTTATCAGCATAAAAAAGCAAATAGATGCTATTTACCCCAATGATAAACCGGTAGCCACCTTCTTTTTTAAAGCGATGGATGCACATGGTTGTTCGGGCCATCCCAGTGTGGCCGATCATCAAATATTGGCCGATGAGCTTAAACCATTTTTTGAAGGTTTGTTGAAAGTGGATTAAAAAGCGCTTTAAAAAGGGTTGCACCTACGGAGCAAAAAAATCGTTTTGTCTTGTTGCTACAAATAGGTAGCCTCTACGAGACAGACTTTCAGCTTTATGACGTTATGTCTCGGAAAGTTTTGGTTTGTTTATGAAAAAAATAATAGCTTCTTCGGCAGACTATCAGCGTTCGAATAATGATGTTTTGCCTGGGGGAAAAGACTTTTTTTTGTTAAAATATGATACGATGAACAAATTATTTGATTTTAAAATTGATAGTCTGCCTCGTAGAGGCTACCTATTTGTAGAAAAAACCAGAAAAAATTCTCTTTGCCCCTTCGGAGCTACCCCCCTTTGAATATTAAGGTTAGCGTATCAAATAGCTTTAATTTTTTTAACTATTCACAAAAAAAGGGGCTGTCACTAATATGACAGTCCCTTTTTATATTTTACGCAAAATTTCTACGCGTCCCCTTTCGGCTTGGCGGGTGCTTTTTTTGCCGGTGTGGCTTTCTTAGCCGGTTTTGCCGGTTTTTCAATTTCGGGATGGTCAATAACCAAAGGCAATTCCTGCTGATGGCCTTCGTTAGTTATTTCGGCTGGTTCATCATCAAAACTTTCGGGCCTGTTTATTTTTGCATGTTCTTCTTCGGCAACCGCGGCTAAACCGGTTGGCAGCTCGGCCAGGATGGTGCGTCCGCCTTTTACCACATCGCCAATATTTACCAAAATATTTGATCCTAAAGGCAGGAAAACATCAACCCTTGAGCCAAACTTGATAAAGCCAAACTGCTGGCCTTGTTCAACAATATCACCTTCTTTTACATACCATACAATTCGGCGGGCTAAGGCCCCGGCTATTTGCCTGAACAGTACCGATACGCCCTCGCTGTTTTGTACGCAGATGGTAGTCCGTTCGTTTTCTGTTGACGATTTTGGATGCCAGGCCACCAGGTATTTGCCTTTGTGGTATTTAAAGTAGCTTACCACACCCGCAATTGGGTTGCGGTTTACGTGCACATTAACCGGCGACATAAATACCGACAGCTGGATGCGTTTGTCTTTTAAAAATTCGGTTTCCTCGGTTTCTTCAATCACCACTACTTTTCCATCGGCAGGGCAAAGCACGGTGGTTTCATCGGTGCTGATGTCAAAAAACGGGCTACGGAAAAACTGCACGATCACCAGGAAAAAGAACCCCGATAAGATGTAGATAAACCATTTAAGCGTATGCGCCTGTGGAAAGTAAAATTGTACAACCGCGTTCAGCACAAAAATAAAAAGTACCGTTATGGCTAATGAGGTGTATCCTTCTTTATGAAAAGTCATATTATAGATGATTTATTACAAAACTACTAAATTGAAATGAAGTATAAGTATGCATAAACAATAGGCGCGGCCATTAATAATCCGTCGAACCTATCCAGCAAACCTCCATGACCGGGCAAAATGCCGCCGCTATCCTTTACGTTGATGCTGCGTTTAAACATCGATTCAACCAAATCGCCCAGGGTACCGAAGCAGGAGATAAGGATAGCTATGGTAACCCATTGTTTCCAGGTAAGTTCGGTATAAAAGTGGGCCAGTATTAAAGCAGCAACGGCACTGATGATGATGCCACCAATTAGTCCCTCATAGGTTTTTTTAGGCGAATGACGTTCAAACAGCTTGGTTTTGCCCATTTTGCTGCCTACCAGGTAAGCGCCGGTATCGTTACTCCACAAAATAATGAGGAAAGCCAGCGGAATATGGAAGTTAAAAGTATCGACTCCTCCCTTCATAAAAGCCATAGCATGAAAAAACATGAAAGGTACCACCGCGAATATGATCCCTAAAAAAGTAAAGGCGATATTAGTGAACGGGGCTGCTGTTTTTTTATATAATTCCTGTATAAAAATGGCGCTGAAGGTAACCGGCAACAAGAAAATAAAGCGCCCGGCCGGGAAATAAAAATTGGCGGCAATCACCAAAAAAAACAAGGCGCCGTTGATAATGCCGGTTTCGCGGCTGGCTGTCATGCCGCCTTCTCTTACCAGTTTATAAAATTCAAACAGGCAAAAGCCGGATAATAAAAGGTAAAACCCGCTGAAAACGTATGAGCCCAACAGGTTTGAGGCTATCATCACGATAATAAAAAAGAAGCCGGTGATGGCGCGTAATTTCATAAATTAAGTTGATTGAGGATCATGATCTCGATGGCCTTGCTAAAATCCTCCTGGTGAATGTAAACTTCAATATCGCCGAAGGCCCGGTGCGATGAATCTTGTTTGTTTAATAAAACGGTATCGATATGGTGGCGGATAAGTACTTGCTTAACAATCTCTGATTGATAAAAATTGGATGAACTAAAAATTTTGACCCAGTTTTTTTCCATCAACTACTTAGCACCGGTTTTTTTTGCATGGATATATTTCTATATATAAAAAGCAAAAATAAAACAATTATTAAGCTAAAAGCATAGGCCCATAAATTAAATACGTGCTGATCATCAGGATTAAGCTTAACTATTTTTTGATTATACAGGTAAGTAATAACCACTGCCGAACCGTTATTTAAAAAATGGCCCCAAACACCCGTCCAGATGCTGCCGCTGTAGGCCACAAAGTAGCCGAATATAGCCCCTAAAAACACCCTTGGCAAAAAAGTAAAAAACTCCATGTGGAAAGCGCTGAACAGGATGGCAGTTATCCAGATGGCGGCATGTTTGTTTTTGGTAAGGCGTATAAAAATGGTTTGGATAACGCCACGGAACAAAAACTCTTCGGCAATGGCGGTAAGCAGGCCAACAACAAATACGGCCCACAGCATGCTCCAGATATTTTTCATACTGAGCATAGCCTCGGTTGCTTTTTGTGCCGATTGCTCGGCAGCGCGCATCCACTCTTCCAGTCCTTTTAACGAGGCGGGTAAAACCAGCTTTTGGTTAATATTGGTTAAAGCCTCCATTATGGGATTTGAAAACAGCATGATGGTAAATATCAGCAGCAAAAAAACCGGGTTGAAATTGAAAGAGGGCTTCAGGTAATCGCGGGTATCGTTCATGATTAAACGGGCGAAAATAACCGGGGCCAGAAATAAGGGGATAGTTGTGCTTACTATCTGCAATATCCACAGCGCCGAACCAAGATGGGGATTGCCGGTATTAAATGCAAACGTATCGGTAAGGGTTTTCATCCCAAAAACAGCCATGATAACGCCCGCGGCTATCGCCGAAAAAACGATCACTAAACCAACCGTTACCCCGGTAATGGTTAAAAACTGAAGGAAGGGATTAATGGTATTTGTTTGCGGAGTGTACTGTTTTATAGGTTCTTGTATCATTTAGGGTAATTTTCGTATTTTTGCAGCGCTAAAGATAAGCATGTCTGTACAAATAGGAAATATTGATTTAGGGGAGTTCCCGCTGTTGCTGGCGCCGATGGAAGATGTGAGCGACCCTCCCTTCCGTTATGTGTGCAAGCAAAACGGTGCGGATATGATGTATACGGAGTTTATCTCGAGTGAAGGCCTGATACGCGATGCAGCGAAAAGTCGCCAGAAGCTGGATATTTTTGAGTACGAAAGGCCTATTGGCATCCAGATTTTCGGCAGCGATATCGACCATATGCGCGAGGCTACCGAAATAGCCTCCCTTGCCGGCCCCGATTTGATGGATATTAACTACGGCTGCCCCGTAAAACAGGTAGCCTGCCGCGGCGCCGGCGCCAGCTTATTACAGGATATTGATAAAATGGTAGCCATGACCAAAGCGGTTGTTAACGCTACCCACCTGCCCGTAACCGTAAAAACGCGTTTAGGCTGGGATGATAATACCAAAAATGTATACGAAGTAGCCGAACGCCTGCAGGATGTAGGTATCAAAGCCCTCACCATCCACGGCCGCACCCGGGCGCAGATGTATAAAGGCGTTGCCGATTGGTCGTTGATAAGGGATATCAAGAAAAACCCGCGTATAAAAATCCCCATTTTCGGCAATGGCGACATCGATTCGCCCGAAAAAGCAGCCGACTGGAAAATGGAATTTGGCGTTGATGGCATGATGATTGGCCGCGCGGCCATTGGTTACCCCTGGATTTTTAGGGAAATAAAACATTTTTTTAACACCGGCCAGCATTTAGATAAACCAACCATTACCGAACGTATAGCAGCCTGCTCAACCCATCTGCAAAAATCTATAGAGTGGAAAGGCCCAAAAACGGGCATTTTTGAAATGCGCAGGCATTATTCAAACTATTTTAAGGGTATCGATCACTTTAAAGAATTCCGGATGAGGTTGGTAACAGCAGGTAATTTAGAGGAGGTTAACCAGATACTTGCCGAGATTGACGAAAAATATGCCATAGAAATGGCTTAATATTTGTTCGCTTTCATTATATTTGAATTTAACGAGACAAAATCCTCATGGTTACCACTATTACAGAAGGTGTTAAGGTTTCCATAGAAACCATATATCAGCCCGAGTATTCTAACCCGGCTAATGATCATTTTATGTTTGCCTACAAGGTGAGCATCGAGAATATGAGCAATTATGCTATCCAGCTAATTAGCCGTCACTGGTATATTTTTGATTCCAACGGCGCCAAACGCGAAGTGGAAGGCGAAGGTGTGGTAGGCCAGCAACCGGTGATAGAACCCGGCCATGCCCACGAGTACGTTTCGGGCTGCAACCTTAAAACCGATATGGGCAGCATGAAAGGCGAATACCAGATGACCCGCCTGATGGATAACGCCAGCTTTAACGTACAGATCCCGGAATTTTATTTGATAGCGCCGTATAGGATGAACTAAAGAGTCAAGAGATTAGAATCAAGAATTAAGACGAAAAATATAAGGCCTGGATGAGTGATTGTCCGGGCTTTTTTTGTGGGTAAGCGAGGGTTTTCTTTGAGAGCAATAATTAGTATAAATTTGAATTGTGTTGATTTTGTTAGATATAGATGGTGTTTTGGTACCTGCCAATTCCTGGAAACAACCAGGGTTCATGGCCGATGGCTTTCCTATGTTTAACCCAAGATCGGTAAAAGCACTTCAGCGAATTCTATCTGAGACCAGCGCATCTGTTTTATTAACCACTTCGCATAAAACGAAATATAATGCGGCACAATGGCGTGACTTATTAAAATTAAGAGGCATTGAGCCCCGGAAAGTACAACGGCTGACAACTAATAGTTTGCTAATAAGCCGGAAAGAAGAAATTTTGCAATGGTATGCCAGCAAGCATGTGCCTGACGAGGCTTTTGTAATTATCGACGACGACAAGATGCTAAATGAACTTCCCCTCAATATCAAAAAAAATCTGGTCTTGACCAGTTCATCAGTTGGCCTAACCGATGAACTGGCAGATGAAGCTATTTCGATTTTGCGGATGCGGCAGGGGGCAAGCGAAAATAAGACATAATCTCTCAAAAGAGTGGTCGGGTAAAGGCAAACAGCCCTTTCGGGATTAATTCCACATGGTGCCGGCTGATCCAAGTACTGTACCCATCCATAGGCCTATTACATAGCCCAGTATGCTTAAAACCACAAATATTCGGCCTGCCCATCCGTTCAACCGGCGCAATGGTTCGGTGATATCATAGCATAAACCGACTATGGCCCCAATGAATGGGGTGAGTAATAATGGTTTCACCCTCCAGTAATCGCCCCAGGCCGGGTTTCCCTTCCCTGTGCCGATTACAAAAAAGCTGATTATAGCCAGCGCGATACCCGCCCCCACTAACATGCGCTTAACCAAAGCGGCGGTAAACAGAGACCTTGTTGTTAAATTGTTTGCTGTTGTCATTTGTTTGGTGAATTAAAAAGAACTTTGTTATTCAAAGTTAAAATATAAATTTGATGTTTGCAATAGTTTTTATGGGAATTGTAATGTTGCAGGATAATTATTTGTATCGCGCCTGTTGGGAGTTGTCGCCATCAGTAGTCGGACGATTTTTATTTTTTACCGGGCTGCTGCTGCTCCTTGGCAAGCCCTACCTCAACGTGCTGTAATACGCATGCTAAGTAATGAATATGCAAATCCCGGCAGCGAAAAAAGCTTGCGGGCAGGTGAACATTCATCGAAAACACACCTAAGCTCCCATTAAAACAATACGGGTATCCATTAAAACCACAAGTTAGTTCACCCTTTTATTCACAATCTGGTCTTATAGGCAATCGTATAATAAAACAGGGATTGAGAATTGCGAAACCATCGATGAAATTAAAAGGCAATAACCGTTGCTTTTGTAATGCACTAAAGCAGTGTTGTTAGCCGGAACTCCTGTTTCTATTCACTGATAACCAATTAAATCAAAAAATACCGTGAAAATTAAAACTGCTGTTTTTAAGTTGAATAGCCTGTGCAGGTTAGGCCTGTTAGCTTTGGTCATGCTGGCTCCCTCCTGGGTTTCGGCACAAACTACAAGTGCAAGCAATTCCTTTGTTGCCCAGCCTGTTCCGGATAGGACGGTGCCATTTGGCGTATCAGCTACAGGGGTTTCTAAACCCATTACATTTGGATTGGATTTGGCCTGGCTCAGTGAAGAAAATATCCGGCGGGGAGTAGCCTTTATGAGTGCCGACCGGGTGCGCCTGGTGCGATCCTCGTTCACGCCCACTTCCGCATTGATAAATGGCGACCTTGCGCCTGCAGAGCTCGCTACGCTCAATAAACGAATAAATATCATTAATACCTGGCTGAACCCAAATACCAAGGTGGTGTTAAATGACGATAACCCCACTGTTGACCCCTCGTTTACGGGCAATGCCGCTAATTGGGCAAAACTGATAGATGTAACTACCCGGCGGCACCAGGAAGCTGGCCATACGGTAGTAACCGTTTCGCCATTTAATGAGCCCGATAACCCGGCAAGTGTACAAGGTACAGCTACCGACTTTTATAATATTGCCGGCTTGTTGAAGGGCAATTCCCGCTTTGCTAACATTCGTATCAGCGGGGGCAATACGCTTAATGACGACCAGGCCTTAGCCTGGTACATCTCTTTAAAAGATAGATTAGACGAAGGAAATACCCACCAGCTTGCCGGTAGTTTTGACAATTATGCCTCTTTTCAGCAAACCGTGAGGGCAAACTCACATTATGCTACCAATGATGAATTGCACAATGTAATGGAAGCAATGGTTGGTGTTGAATATGGCATGCAGGCCGGTATCTGGTGGGGCACTGCAGAGCTGGCCCGTGGCGAGTTTGTAAAAGCCAGTGATGGCGTGCGGCTTGGATATGCTGAGCACCGCCCTAACTGGACTGCAGCATCGGTTTACCGGAATCCAGATGGCAAGGTACAAGCCTTCGCCGGTATGTCTGAAAGGCAGGGGGTTACTACCACCTATCGGTTTGTTTCTAAAGACAGAGACGTGTACTACAATGGCTATGGTCCGCAACGGGAATACACCATAGTAATGCCCGGCGGCGCTGCCGGCAGTTACCAAAACGGGCAAACCAATGCCGAAAGGGTGGTAAATGTAACATGGGGCGAGGATATTCAGCCTGTTATCAGCGGACGTTACCTATTGGTGAACCGCAATAGCGGTAAAGTACTGCAGGTTGCAGGCGGCGCTACGGCAGCAGGTACAAATCTTGTGCAGGGCACTAACTCCGGAGCCGCTTATCAGCAATGGGATGTAACCCCGGTAGATTCAAGAATTGGGGGCGATTTTAGTTACTTCTCCCTTATAAATGTAAACAGCAGAAAGGCGGTAGACCTTCTAAATTTTTCGCTGGAAAATGGCGCTACCATCGATGCTTGGGACGATAATAAAAACAGCGCCCAGCAATGGTATTTGGAGTATGCCCAGGATGGCTGGTTTTATATCCGGAGCCGGCAGAGTGCAAAATGTATCGATGTATTTAATAGCAGCACCGCAGATGGGGCAAACGTTGATCAATGGGACAAAAACCAGGGAACCAACCAGCAATGGCGTTTTCTGCCTGTTGGTGCAACGGTAGAGTTTGTTGCGCCTGGCACCCCAACGAATTTGGTTGCCAAGGCAAATGCAGAATCTGTGCTGTTGAGCTGGACTGCCAGCCCCGAGCAAGATGTAGCAGGATATAACATCTATCGTTCAGAAACCGCAGGGGGCACTTATACCACCATTGAACGTAACATAACTTCGACCTCTTTTGTGGATAATACCACCACCATAAACGGAACGTATTTTTATAAGATCAAGGCGGTGGATAAATCCTTGAATTTTTCTGGTTATTCAAATGAAGTTTCGGCTACTACAACAGGCGCTAAAAGCCTGGTAACTCAGCTCCGGTTTGAAGGAAATACCCTCGATACCTCTGTTAATCTAAATCACGGGGCATCGTACGGAGGAGTTTCATTTGTTGCGGGCAAGGTAGGTAAACAGGCGATCGCGCTCAACGGCACAAATGCTTTCGTACAACTACCTGCAACTTTGGCAAATCAGCAAAAGATCACCGTTGCCGCGTGGGTGTATTGGAACGGCGGTGCTGCCTGGCAACGCATCTTCGATTTTGGGAACGGCGAGGATCAATCTATGTTTTTAACACCCAATGCAGGGGCGGGACTACATTTTGGCATTAAAAATGGCGGAGCAGAGCAAAGCCTGGAAGCACCGGCATTGCCTTCGGGCAAATGGAGCCATGTGGCGGTAACCTTAGATACGGCGGGGGTAATTATATATGTAGATGGCGTACAGGTGGCTACCTCAACCGCTATCACCACACGTCCGTTGGATTTTAAACCGATACTGAACTACATTGGCCGTAGTCAATACCCCGATCCATTGTTTAAGGGTACTATCGACGATTTCCGGGTGTACAACTACGCCTTATCTGCCAACGAAATTATTCAGTTGACAGGAGGGCTTCAAACCATTACGTTTAACGCCATTCCCCGGAAAAAGGCGGATGACGCAGACTTTGATGCCGGTGCGACAGCAAGCTCGGGTTTGCCGGTAAGTTATATCAGCAGCGATACCACCGTCGCGACTATAGTTAACGGGAAAATACATGTAGCCGGCCCGGGGGCAAGTGTAATTACCGCATCGCAGGAGGGCAATAATATTTATACCACGGCAACCCCGGTTACCCAGACATTAACTGTAGCGCTGCCGGTAACAAACTTTAAAATATCAGTAACGAGCGCAACCTGCAAAGGGAAAAACAATGGGTTGATCAATATCAAAGCGGCCAAATCATTAAATTATACCGCAAATATTACTGTAAATAGTGTAAGCACGCCCTATCCGTTTACAGATTCGCTACAGGTGCAAAACTTATTGGCCGGGAATTATACTGTTTGTATAACGATTGCCGGACAAACCGACAACCTGCAATGTAACAACGTGGTAGTTACAGAGCCGAAAGACTTATCGGTTTATTCGACGGTAAATACAAGCACCAATAGTGTAAGTTTAAGTTTACAGGGCGGCACCACCTACATGGTGAATTTAAATGGCGCATTGTACCCTACAACAGAAAACCAGGTAACCCTGTCCCTTTCAAAAGGAATGAATAAGCTTACCGTTACTACCGACAAGGAATGCCAGGGTATTATACAAAAAGACATCATCGTATCTAACAAGGCGTTGGTATATCCCAACCCTTTTGAAAGCACGCTGAACCTGGGCATTGGTAATGATATTGTTAAGCAGGCCAATGTTCAAATCTGCAGCGTAAAAACCGGGCAGGTGCTTTATGCTAAACAATATTTAAATCAATCGGGCATCATTGCTTTAGATCTATCCAGTCTTCCGAAGGGCGTGTATATCCTTAAACTGTCATTAGATAATTCAGAAACGCTGTATAAAATAATAAAAAATGAAAAGTAGGTTATTAATAATGGTATTGCTTTTAACAGCGATGGGCTGCGGGAAAAAGAGCTCTCCAACCCCAACTCCTGCCCCGGATTTGACGCCAGGCAAGACAGTATTGACGCTTCCTAAACAGAATGAGGCCTGCACAAGCGGAACAATTATTTCGGCTACCCAAAGTTCTGTTTTGTTTACGTGGGGAACTTCGAACAATGCCGATAGTTATGACTTAAACCTCAAGAACCTTTTAACCGGGGCTACCACCTCACAAACCACAAGCACAACACAATTGCAAATAACCCTATCCAGAAATACACCATACTCGTGGTATATCGTATCCAAATCTGGCAAGTCGGCGACTACGGTGCAAAGCGATACCTGGAAATTTTATAATGCCGGTGCGGGCACGGTATCGTATGCGCCTTACCCGGCAGATGTTGTCGCCCCTGCTATTGGCCAAAATGTTGCGGCCGGTACTGTTAACCTGAGCTGGAAAGGCAGTTCGGTTGGCGGGAATATTACGGGCTACGATGTATATTTCGGTACAAGTACATCACCGGCGGCGTTAAAAAACAACGTTACCGATAGTTTCTATAATAACGTTAGTGTAATATCTGGAGGCCAGTATTATTGGAAAATTGTAACCAAAGATGCCAACGGCAATACTTCGGATTCGGGCTTGTTTCAATTTAAAGTGAATTGAGGTTTGTTATCGGCGATACTTAGCGTTGCCGCAAGGTATATTTTTCTGATAGCTACGAAGATAGGCATATTGCCTGCGGTAAACCGAACAACAGGAAGAATCGGGGATGGCTTTTAAGCGTAAAAGTGTGTGTACCGGTAAAAGTGATACGCCCTGAAACACCCTGGTACGGGGTGGTACACCACTGGTGGTTAATATTTTTAAGTAAAACAAAGTGTTCTGGCTGTTAACGCAGGTTAGTAGCAAATCCGCTGCCCGACATTCGGACAGGCAATTGGTATAACCCCGGCTTATTTTTCCGGAAAGGATTGCTTGATAAAGCAAATCCTTCTCGACGCTGGTTATTACAGTCAAAAAATCGTTAAATCGCTTTTTTGCTACTATTATTAGCAATCTGTATGTTTGTAAGATAATTTATTTATATTTATACTAATCTCCAGCTAATTATGTTCAACACCACCAGTATTTACACTCAGGATCAGATCGACAAACTCGGTAATGCCGTGATCTTTCTTTGTGAGCGCATTGGTATGTTGTCCAAGACCAAACTGTTGAAACTGGTCTACCTGATCGAAGAGACCTCGGTCAAGAAGTACGGTATACCGTTTTTTAATATGCGTTTCGACGCCTGGCATTTAGGTCCGGTACAACGCGATCTTTTCGTGGAAATTACCGGAGAGCCTTTTTTGTTGGACCGCTTTATCGACAAGCAATACCAGAACGGGGGCGTTAATATTCTTCCCAAAAAGAATTTTTCGGATGATGAGTTCAGCGATATTGAACTGGCATTGCTCGACCAGATCGCTGCAACGTTCAAATATACTTCTGCCGAGGAGCTGATCCAGCTAACCCACCGGGAACATTCTCCCTGGTACCTGACCGCCAAAGAGAACGGCTTACTGGATGCTTTTAAAAATGGCCTGGCGACGACCTCTGATGTGGAGATCGACCTCTCGCGCGTGATCGCCGGGGATGAAGAAAAACTCAAACGTTATCAGAGCCACCAGGAATTCATCGCGGAAAGCCGCAGTCTCAAACGCTGATGTACAACGCTGGGTCCATTTTATATTTCCCTGATTTTCAGTTTAAGAATGGCAAGCCATCAAAGCCTAAGTATTCCGTTGTGCTTAAAGCGCTGGATGAAGAAGTTTTACTGGCCAGTTTGCCTTCGGGCGTGGATCACCTGCCGCGTTTTATCGAACAATCACATGGCTGCATGGAGATCCCGGAAGGGCGGATCTGCTGCTATATCTTTAAGGCGGGCCAAGTGATCCCGGACAGCGGCTGGACTTTTTCATTAGATACTTATTTATACGGGGAATGGATAGATGAATATGAGATCAGCCTGCTGACCGATCTCTATCCCATTGAAAATATCGATTACGAAATTAAAGGTAGCCTGACGAACGCGGAACTTACCGCGCTGACCGCTTGTTTTGCTGCCAGCGCCTCAGTCAAACGCAAGTACAAGCAGCTGCTGGGCAATTGATCACTTTTTAAACTCATCAGGAAATTACTTTTCCGCTGTTCGGGTCGGAATCGAACAGCGAGGGAAAAATAGTTATTGCCGGAAGGTTACTCATCGATATAATAATTGTAATTGGGATCTTCGTCATACCTTTTCAGGTCAGCTATCGGAGCAATGGTTTTGATAACATCTTTTTCAATGATAACATCGCAGTATTCTGAATTTAACTCATTGCAATGCGGGCAAAGCTCATTTTCCAGGATACCGTAAGCCCTAACCCTATCCAGGCCGGGAGCGCCAATATCATAGCGGGGATTCCCGCGGGCCAGCTTGTCGTTCACTTTGTATTCGTATTGCCAAGTTTTTGCAAATTTAAATTGAATCCTGTGGGCAAATAATTGCCCGCAGTGCTCACACTTAAAATCGATAGTTAGCGTATTAAATGTTCCCATTGTTTATTATTTGTCTTAATGCTCTTGTATTACGCTTTTGCTCCGTTTAAAAATACAAAATCCCGCATGAAACGCGCGCTCGGGATTTGCATATTCATTACTTAGCATAGCGTTTACCTATCAGCGGGCCACAAGGCTGGAGCCTTGCGGCAGCAGGAGGGAACAAAAACGATTACTTCGGTCTCATTTTCGTATGGATTAGAATTTTATCATTAATAGGATCTGCCTTTGTTACAAAATACCGTTTCTCCCTTAATGCGAATAGCAGCACATCGGTTTCATTTCCCCTGTCGATTTTCGGATTTTTGTAGTTGGCAATGTCTTCAAATTTTCCTCCCATGCTGGTCAGTAATACTCCGGTTTGTTGTTCTGTCAGCTTGTTCAAGTATTTTAAAAGCAATCTGCTTTTTAATAACGTGTCATCAGAATGAATAAAGACCGGCTTCAATATATTGACATCCAGGTCGGGCATGAAATTATCTTTAGCAATAATAGCCCCGAATACATTAGCCAAGCTTGGATCGGCATCAAGCAGGCTGAGATCCATGCGTTTCACCAAAACCATTCGCTCCGCAACCGTTATCTTTAGAGAGTTGTATAACTGCTTGTAATCGCTTGCTGTTAGTTCCAGTTGACTTATATTTTTGAAAAACTCGTCTTTATTGTTTTCAACATAAATAATTTGTAACCCGTCAAAATCATCCTGCAGTTGCCTATAAATATCTGGTTGCATATAGTATCTGTCAGATTGCACTAAAAGACGGACACGCTCATAACTCAGGCCATCAAATTTGGCATTGTCATAAAAGGTGGAATAGGCATTTAAAAGAAAGCGAAGAGCATTATCGTCAATCGTCTCATTATACATTATCATTTCTGCCAAAGGGCTAATTTGTTCCTCTTCTGCGCCTGAATCCTTAACCATGTCGCCCTTTTCCAGAGTTATGTAGTTCTCTGCGTTATTCAGAAAAGTTACCAGCTCTGTACTAAGCGCTTTGTTCGCTTGATAAACTTTAAAGACATTCGACCAGTCGGCTGCCATACGAGAGTTTTCCAAAACGACCGGCCAGAGTTGGCTTGGTATGTGGTCGATATAAGGCAGACGCGTTTGGTTTTTCTTGATTATTGAAGTAGCCTGATCGCTGCTAAGCTGTTCATTTTTGACAAGCCATAATATCGCGTCGGCGCTTTCTTCTCGGCTGTCCGGCAATTCTAACCAGACGTTTTGCAAGTAATAGCCCGGATTATTTTGAATATAGCCGAGTAAAGATTGGTTTTTGATATCAAGTAAGGTGGTAAGGTTCGCTCTATCCAGTTTTTCCTGGGTGATATCTTTGCCTTTTAATCGTGCGATAAATGACACCATATGTGGGTTCAGGTCGTAATGGCTGTATCGAAGCAGGAAGTCAAATATGTTGCTTTTGGGATCAAGGTCGTTGAGCGCTTTAAATCGGATGTCAAGTTCTTCCATGATATCTATAATCCGACTTGAGGATATTGTGCTCGATGACCAGGAAATGAAATCCGGCATTGGCTCTATTTCGTCATTAAGTGCACGCTGTATGTTGAGCTGAGATAGGTCTTTGATATCGCAGTTGGCAAGGATCAGCAACAAGTAGGCGCGCTGCTGGTCGGCTGGAAGTTTTGATTGTAACATGATCCATTGCCAGAGTTTCGGCCAATACTTGGCTAAAAGATTGACAAAAGCAGGCTGTTGTTCACCGATGCGGAGATATTGCGTTATAAAATCGATGGGGGTTTTTTCTCCGGTAGAGATCTTTTTTATCAGCAAGATAAGGCGCGGATCGTTTTTGTGATTTGCTAATAAATGATCGACCAGTTGATTATTGAGCGTCGAATCTGCCGAAAAATCGGAAAGGTGTAGGCGTTTGACGATTTCGGTGGTTTTTTCCAGTTTGTAATCGAATGGCACGATTTTCCGCTCCTTGATCGCGAAGATAAAGTCCATATCGGGGCGGGTCAGGCTTCCGGGATAGAAATACGACAAGTAGTAGTGGTAATCTTCGGTCAAGTGTCCATTGGTGACTAAGTAAGTCAGAAGACCGTTTTGCGCATACTCCGGTTTTAATATTTCCAGACTTCTTTCCGCAAAAATCCCTTGCAGAGTCAGCTGGCGCATTTTATCCAATGCCTGAAGTGTGTGCTGTAACTCTGATTCCAATTGGTTAATTTGCAGCTGTTTCTTTGTCTTCAATTCTTCTTCCCGCTTCTTGTAGGAACGATTGGGATCGACCTCGTTTTCAATAGTGTTAAAAGTCAGGCCCGTGGAACTAACGCCGCCGTTAGCCCTGTAATATCGTATTACCCGTTCCGCAAATAATTGTTCAAGATTGTTTTCCTCAGCAAGTTCTTGAACCTTCAGCGCAGCATTATTTGACCCAATGACAAGCTCCGTGACGTTGTCGGGCAATTTTTTGAGAATTTGATAAACATATACTGCTCTCAACTCCAGTACATTTTGCTGGTATATGTCGTCGTTTCCTCTAATGCTTTCCTCCAGTGCTATTTGCTGGCTCCTAAGGTTATCTGAAAGCCTCCAAAGGAAATCCTCACGCCCGTTTAGGATTTCATACGCAAGCCCTTTGCGCTTGTTCAATTTAGCGAAAAGTTTCGGGTGCTTGTTTTTAAAGACCATCATAGCTAAAAGTCGAGCATAACTTTCTGGGGAGTTTTCGTGTAGTTTCTTCCGGTAGATGTCGAACTCATTTACGGTATTAATGAGCAGGCGCATATCATCGATGTAAAAGGCAATATCACTGATAAAATCTGCCGGGATTTCATGTTTTACAAGGCCGATGTTTTCAAGCCTCAGGCGAAGTTTTTCACTGGAGTTCTTATTGTCGATCACAGGAATTACCGGGATGATATAATCAAAGAACTTGGTACGTTTATCATCTTTGAATACCTCATCCTTCAGTGCATAGATGAAGGTAACTTTTCTGCCCACCTGTTGCGAGTTATTGATGAGCGTGTTGAGTTCGCGCAAGTGCACGAAAATATCCGCATCATTGAAGCGGTCGAGGTCTTCAATAATAAGCACTTCGTAGTCGGTAGCTTCAAAAAAGTAAATGAGTTCATCCAGGTGTTTATTGAGGATAGATAATTCATTTACCGGTTTTATCTCTACTTCACCACTGGTAAGGTTGAGCTTGTGGAATTCAGAATTGTTATATATCCTAAAAAGGATATATATAATATAAACAGCGTACAACAAGATAAATAACATCAAGGCTGCCAATAGTGGCTGTGGGGGCCACTTTAACCAGGTATCCCCGGCCTTTTTTTCGGTAAGAGATTTCTCGTGCAATGCTAAGAAACCGATCATGGCAGCCCAGAGCACTAACAGGACGGCACGGATAAATAGGAGCCATGAAGGTAGATTTTTAATACGCTTGAAGCGGGAAAAGGGAATCTGTTGGTGACGTACATGATAAAATATTTGCTGAAGGATACTATATTCGACGGCGGCAATGTCAACTTTGGACCTCGGGCCTGCTGTAGGCTTTTCGATCTGCGTTGGCGTTCCGTTCTGTTGTCCACCGGGTTCGCTGATATCTACGTTAGTCTCGTTTGCATACCGTTTATCATCGTTGAAAGCTGCCAGGGAAATATTTAGGTAGCGGAATTCGGGATGTAAAAACTGAAATGTCCGCAGAATGCTGCTTTTGCCTGACCCGTAAGCACCCGTTAAAGCAATATTTTTGGCGTCTGGATCTTCGGTTTTCTGCTTGAGCAGTTTCATGTAAACCATGGAATCGTCGGCATTTGAGAATGGCGTCAGGTTATCGCTAATTAAAGGCAACTGCGGAGTAAAGGCACCTTTCAGCCAGGTACCAGTTTTTTCCATCGCGTTTCCAGTTCGCATCAGCGTCCTTAATAAAAGAGGTGTAGTCTTTTGCCAAAACCATACGAAAGGCGCAACTATAATCCGAAGGTGTTTTATAGCCAAACAGATAAAAAGGATATAGATAACGGCTAGCAATACAAACGTAAGCATGTGATAATCCGGGTTAAGGAATTAAAAGTACCATTCTATTATGGGAATATCTATAAATAATAAATAAAGTATGCACGCACTTTTGTTGGAATTGTCTCTAACATTCTCGTTACCCCTTAATGTCGCAGAAACCGAGCCGGTCTTCGCATATGCTACAAACTTTATTACTACCGATGCCAGTGGGTCAATAGTCGTCGGGCTTTGCTGTTTAGCAAAAAAGCCGCCGGTAACAAAGTTATTGGAGACAACTCCAACAACGGCTTTGGAGCTTTATTTTGAATTAAGAAAATCCTTATATTCTTCCTGAATCATTCCGGCCACAACAAACCTGGCTTTTGAAGCAGCATAACTATTTATTGCAAACACCTGTGCCTCTTCTATGGATTCGAAATTATTTATAGTATAAGGACCATCCGGGTCTAACGGAGCAAAATGGTAAATATCTGTAAAGTGCTCATTGCCATCATCAAAACATTCAATATAGCATACACTATATGTCGAGTTTCTCTCTTTATCAATTCTTAGCCATTTCAAAACAGTGTAATCATCGTGTTTTTCATGATTTATCCACTGCTCAACAGATTTTCCAAGTTTTAAATTGGATTTAAATTGTTCTTCGGTTAAATAGCGCATTGTAGTGTTATAATTAATTGTATGGATTGGCGCTTACGTGCCACGCCACTACCTCTTGGTTTGTGCACTCACATGCTAAGTATACGCCATGCCTTTAAGACAATCAACGATGTTTATTGTTAACCCTAATGCTTTTGTAATACCCTTTTGCCTCCGTTTAAAAATACAAAATCCCGGACGAAACGCGCACCCCGGATTGGCATATTCATTACTTAGCATGGCATTACCTGTCAGCGGGGCAAAAGTGGAGGCAGTGAAGGGCTACAGTGTACATTATATGAGATAGTAATTTTGAAAAGCCACTCCGTTAGGAGTGAAATGTCGGTAGTAAATTAAGCACCCCTTCCTTTTCCTGCCGTAGGTACGCAACTGGCCACCAAATTTTGCAGTCTATGAATGCTCATTTGACCCGAAAAGTTCCATTGTGACGTACCTCCGGCACGTAACGCTATTTTTGATCTTTTTTCTACCGACATTCAACTCCTCTGGGGTTTTTCCTAAAAGAGGAGTATACACAATAAGGGGAGAAGTTAAAAAACACCCGAATACCTACCTAGACAACTCAACAACAGCTTTGTAATCCGGCAAGCCTTCAATTTCCCAATCTTCGCGTAAGGGATAGCAACGAATACCGGCCTCGCGCATAATGCCTCGCGCAGTATAAGTGCATAGCCCGACCCGACCAAAGGAGGGTTACGCCATAATTCATAGTATTTCTACATAGCCGTCGGTTCCGTTCACCCGGATGCGTTGCCCGTCTTTAATCAGCCGGGTAGCATGCTCAACCCCAACAACGGCCGGCAGACCATATTCCCGGGCTATAACAGCGCCATGGGTCATCAGTCCGCCAACTTCGGTTACCAGGCCTTTGATGGATACAAACAAGGGTGTCCAGCTGGGGTCGGTAAAGGTGGTGACTAATATATCGCCATCTTCCAGGCTGGCGTTTTCCATTTTTAAAATGACACGTGCCCGGCCTTCTATAAGTCCCGACGAAACAGCCAGGCCGGCAATGGCCCCTGCCGGGAGGTTTTCCCTGTTGTACTTACCTGCACCTATCTCGCCATCGGACGTGATAACCCGCGGCGGGGTTAGTTTTTCATTTAATTTGTGCTCGTCTTTTCGTTTGTTAATCAACTGATAATCCAGTTTACCGGTGCGCACCGCTTCGTGGAATTCCTGGAAACTGAGGTAGTAGATATCTTCTTTATCATTGATAACCCCAGCCTCCACCAGTTTTTCGGCTTCCCGCAGTAAAGCCTGCTTATAAACAAAGGAGCGGCTAATTATGCCATATTTTGGATATTCACGATAACCGGCGAAATTGCGGAGCAGGCTGATCATTTGCTTTGTTTCATCGGCTTTTTGTTCACCATCCGGCAATTGCTTTAACCGGCTTAGTAATTCTTCTTCTTTTTTCAAGGCTTCCTGTCGCCCCTGCTCAAACTTGCGTTTGCCGGCGCCATGCTCAAAGGTTTTAATATTACTAAGGATGATGGGGATAAGTGTACCCGGGTTTTCGCTCCAGCGGGTTTTGGTAATATCTATCTCGCCGGCGCAGCGCATTCCATATTTGTCAAGGTAAGCATAAATAGCATCCCGCGCTTCCTTTCCGCCCTCAATCTCAACCAGGCCGTCCAAAAAATTATCATCCTTTGCCAGTTGTAAATATTCAATCACTTTGGGATAGGGCCTTATCACATCGGCTACGTTCAATAGCTCCAGGCCCATTTCTGATGTAATATTATTTGGAGCAGACTGAGCAAGCGTATCTGCCACGCTTTTTTCGCCCAGCCATTTTTTGATGTTTTCGTTAATCCACGATGAAGCATCCATAGAAGCCATAATTGCGCTCATGTTTTGCGGAACGAATAAGTTTTTCTTTGATTGCCGGCCATCTTCGAGGATAAAATCAAATAAGCCGGCCCCCGATTTTGTTTGGATGTTGTCTTTTAACTCGTTTACTGATAGCTGGTTGCTTTTGATCAAATCAGCAACGATAGCCGGATCGTTTTTGATTTGCGCCTGGATATCCGCGAACGATTTACCGGCACTGCTTTTAACAGGGGGCGGTTCTTCTTTGCCGGTTTGTGCCGGTTTTATAAAATCGCCCCGTTCTACAATGGTTACAACGGCATCTTTTATGAGCGGGTCGTGTTCGCCCATGGCATCTATTATCATTTTTTGGCCAAGGGGCGTACTTAAGTTATCCGTAATATCAACAAACAATCTTCCGCCGGCTTTAAACATCGGCCTGAAAGCGGTTAACTGCCATAACGATAATCCCAATGGTTTCATCGCATCGGTCATCATTTGTTGATGGCCGACAGATATATAAACACGGTTTCCCGGTTCACTGCTTTCGGGGATTGGGTACAGGGTGGTAATTGGCCGGCTTTGTACAATATAAAAATCATCATCAATTAAACACCATTCAATGTCCTGCGGGCAGTCAAAATGTTCTTCTATCTTACGGCCGATGCGTTCCATCTGTAAAATTTGCCCGTCTGTTAACGCCTGGCTGTTCTGGCTCTCCAGCTCAATCTCCTGTTGCTGTGTACCGCCATCTTTCACAGCGACAACGGCCAGCTTCTTGGCGGGTATATTTTTGTCGATAATCTGCCCGTCGCGCACTTTGTAATTATCGGCATTCACCAGGCCCGATACCAGGGCCTCGCCAAGCCCGAAGCCGGCATCAACAGACAACACCTTCCTGTTACCGGTAACGGGATCGGCAGTAAACAAAATTCCCGCCGCCTGCGGAAAAACCATTTGCTGAACAACCACCGCCAGCTGCACTTTACGATGATCGAAACCGTTTTGGATACGGTAAATTGCTGCCCTATCGGTAAACAGCGAGGCCCAGCATTTGCTGATATGTTCCAGAATGATTTCCCGGCCTATCACATTCAAATACGTATCCTGCTGGCCGGCAAAGGATGCTGTGGGCAGGTCTTCGGCCGTAGCGCTTGATCGTACAGCAAAAGCGTCCTGCCCGTTAAACTTTGCCAGGTGCCTGGTAATCTCTTGTGCTATATCCCCGGCAATAACAATCTCTTCTATAGCCTCGCGGATTTTTGAGCAGATGGCGCTGATACTTTCCCGTTCATCGGCCCTAAAATCCCTTAATTCATCCAGCAAGCCATTCAACTCAGGGTTATTCCCCGTTATTTTTTTATACGCTTCGGTGGTAACACAAAAGCCCTCGGGCACCCGTATCCCCTCAATCCGGCAAAGTTCGCCCAGGTTGGCGCCTTTGCCCCCGGCAAGCATGGTCATTGACCTGTCTGTCTCCTGGAAACTGAGCACATATTTGGGTGCTTTGTTTGTTGAATTGAGGTTGTTTTCTGGTATAAGCATAATGTATATCTTGAGATATGCAGCCAAAAATATAAGGTATCAAGTATCAAAATGCTGTTTTTTAACTATAAATTTTTTCGCGCAATAATCATTTAAACAGGGCGTTATCCATACAAACAAAGGCACCGAAAGCTCCTTACAGAGCCAACATACAAAGCCAGCATATTGCTGCACATTCGGGAACGATCGTTCCCAAATGCATATTAACCACTCACATTCTGGCCGCAGGCTAAAATTAATTTGGAACGAGCGTTCCAGATCTATCTTAAATGATTTATTAACAAGTAATGCTGACCTCCCCGGGGCGCTTTTGGCTGTCGCAAAAGCGCGGGCACTTATTTTCAATTATTTTTCGCGGAGCCTGTAACCTCTTTAAAAACCGTGTTGTCACAGCTTACAAATACACCAGTTAGGGTATTTGAAAAAAAGAAATTAATTAACTTATTAAAACTTAAATAAAATGGATACCGGGAATTTAGCACTACTAATGGTAATAATTGTTTCACTTGGCCTGTTTGTGATGATATTTGGCATAGCCTATCTTAGCAAACGCGAAAAGCTGGCAATGATAGAACGGGGCATGGACCCACGCAGTTACAAGCCGCAATCGGCGCCTTATCAAAATTTAAAATGGGGCCTGTTGCTTGTCGGGGCAGGTATAGGGTTGTTTTTATCCTTTGTTTTAGCCCATACTATTTTTCATAGCATATCCGACGATGATATTGCCGCGCTTTACTTTTCACTTATAGCCATATTTGGCGGCGCGGGCCTATTTCTATCATACCGGATAGAAAAAAAGGAAGTGCTGGATAAGGAAGATGCAAGGCTGGAGAAATAATTTACACAATCAATTAACGCAAAAGGCCTGTCTGCTCAGCAGACAGGCCTTTTGCGTTGGGCCGGGGAGCTATTTAAGCCGCAATAGCCCTTTTCTTAAACCAGGGCGTTATGGCAATAAACAGGATTAGCAAAACGGCTGCCCCGCTACCGGCTACAGGTAGGTAATCGCCATGTATTACATAAAAAGTAAGGTCGGAATTTAGGTTGATATCTTGTTTGATGGCTGTTTTGGTCCACCATTTGGTTTGCTGCACAACATCGCCCCGCTGGTTGATAAATGCCGAAATCCCCGTATTGGCCGACCGGGCCACCCAGCGGCGGGTTTCAATGGCACGCAGTTTGGCATAATCCAGGTGCTGGTCTTTACCGGATGTGTTTTCCCACCAGCCATCGTTGGTAATAACGGCAATAAACTGCGCCCCTTTTTTAACCGAGCGTGCAACATACGCCCCCCAGATAGATTCGAAACAAATCACCGGGTCGGCGCCTATCCCGCTTTGCGAATAGAAAACATCGGCATCTGCCTGGCTGCCATACGCGCCCGTGGCGCCGCCAAGATGCTCAAACACGGGCTTTAAAAACGACAGCGCTTTACCAAACGGCAATGATTCGGCGCCCGGCACCAGCCGCGATTTATGGTAAAATTGTACCTTATCCCCATTTTCGATATTTAATGCCGTGCTGAAGCTATCTGCAAACAGGCCGGGTTGTTGTGTTGGGCTTGCTGTGGCCGTTTTGCGGGTGTTATATAACTTATAAGTTTCGGCACCGGTTAGCAGGTTGCCGTTTTTGTAGTTGCGCAAAAAAGCGTGCGCCTGCCTGTAATGAGGGTTTTCCTGTATCCTGTCTTCATCTATATAATCGGGGATGGCGGTTTCGGGCCATAAAAAAAACTCGGTATTGGGTTGGGCTACCTGTTTTGAAAGGGCTATCATGATATCAATTTGCCGGGCGGTCGGGATGGTGCCCTCTTTTTCATAAGGATCGATATTTGGCTGAACGACAACAATGTTTGATGGATTGTTTTGCTCTGTGTAGTTATAATAAATGCATAACGATAAACCCATCGGCAAAACAATGGCCAGCACAAACCCGCTCACGAGTTTTAACCGGAGTTGTTTTGTTTGGGCCTCGCGCAGGCCAACATAAATTAAAAATGCCAGGATATTTACCACCCAAACCCAGATGGTGCCGCCATAAACCCCGGTGTACTCATACCATTGGATCCATTGATGGCTTACGGCAAATCCATTACCAAGCGTCATCCAGGGAAAATTTAAATCCCAGCTTTGGTGCAGGTATTCATAACCTATCCACAGGCAAACCAGGCCGGCCAGGCCCCAGTTGCGGCCGGTTAACAACCGCAGGCGATAATATAACCAGCAGGCAGTAGCCATTAGGAGTGGGCCTAATGAATATGGTATTAGAGTAACCGGGATAGCCGCCAGGTTACCAACCTGTTTTAAAGCGTTGTAAACCCAGTAGATAGATGCTGTGTTCCATACAAAAAAACCAATAAATGTGGTGTTAAAGATCTGTTTTCCTTTTTTTGCAGTGGTGGACTGGATAATGTTTTCCATTGCCAGCAGCATAGGCACAAAACCAATAAAAAGAAGGAACGTTGTGTAAGGCGTTGGTGGCCATGCTATCCACAATAACAAACCGGAAAGTATGGCTAAGGGAAGGTTTTTTTTCATCAATGTATATCAGGGAGTTCTATTTGAAGGTATCGCCCGGGTTTGCAAATTTATCGGCGTTATATTTTTCGGAGTTTCCTTTCGGGATAGATAAAGACTGCCATTTTGATCCGGCTATCATTTTGCCGATAAATACAATCTGCCCTATATGGTAAGGATAATGGGCAAGCTGCCGGTTAATGGCATCTTCAATCCGGTGCGGCTCGTTACGGATTTTTACTGTTTTTTCCCAATCTTCGGCCGTTAGCGAATTTAGCGCGTTAAACAAACAATCCCAGCCCTGGTCCCAGGCAGCCATTACCTGTTCGCGGGTGTTAATGGTGTCTTCAAATTCTGTATCGCGGTTTCGCCATTCTTTTTCGCCATCGGTAATCAAAAAGTTAGTCCAGCGGGACAGCATATTGCCCGATAGGTGCTTGATGATAATGGCGATGCTGTTACTCTCGGCATTAAACCGCCAAAACAAGTCGGCGTCGTTTAATTGCGTAAATGTTTTTTCGCCTAACTTTTTGTAATAGGCAAACTGTGTAATGGCACTATTTAAATAAACCTCCATATGCTATTCTTCGTCATTATCGTCGTCTTTGTACTTGTTCTTTGTTGGCTTCGGCTCGGCCCCGGCCACACACATTACAAACTCGCCTTTTAGCGGATGTGTTTCAAAATATAATTTTATTTCGGCAACTGTTCCGCGTACGGTTTCTTCAAACATTTTAGTCAGCTCGCGCGATACGGAGATTAGCCTATCTGCGCCAAAATATAGCGCCATTTCGTCCAGCGTTTTCAATAAACGGTGCGGCGATTCATATAGTATGATGGTGCGCTCTTCTGTAGCCAAAAACTTATAGCGGGTTTGGCGGCCTTTTTTCAGCGGCAAAAATCCCTCGAAACAAAACTTATCAGTAGGGAACCCCGAATTTACCAGCGCCGGCACAAACGCCGTAGGGCCGGGCAGGCACTCCACATCCAAATTGAACTTTAAAGCTTCGCGAACCAGGAAAAAACCCGGATCGGATATCGCCGGCGTACCGGCATCGGATATCAGCGCGATATTTTTCCCCTGCAGCAAAAATTTAATGATCTCATTTGACGACTGGTGCTCATTATGCTGATGGTGAGCAAACACCTTCTGATGGATGTCAAAGTGTTTTAATAACGGAGCAGACGTGCGCGTATCCTCAGCTAATATCAAATCCACCTCCTTCAACACGCGAAGCGCCCGAAGTGTGATATCTTCTAAATTACCGATTGGTGTGGGTACTAAATATAATTTGCCGGGCATGTAGTTGTGAGTTGTGAGTTGTGAGTTGTGAGTTGAGTGATGGGTTTCGGACAAATTAACTATTTACAAAAAACTCATAACTCAGTACTCCAAACTGATAACTCGTTATATCTTTGCCTAAAAAATAAAATAATGCTGCAAGTTAGTTATATCCGTGATAACAGGGAACAGGTTTTGGAACGTTTGGCTGTAAAAAATTTTAAACAGCCCGAACTGGTTGATGAGATAATAGGGTTGGACTCAACTTTCCGAACCTTAAATAAGCAATTGCAGGAGATCGAAACGCAATTAAATATCTTAAGCAAGACAATTGGCGAATTTAAAAAAGCAAGAATGGAGCCGAACCATGAGCTGCTTATTGATAATGCCGACCTTAAGACGAAAGAAAGATTCTTAAATGAGAAACTGGATTTGATAAATACCCAACGAGAGGAGAAGTTGCTGTTGCTTCCAAATCTACCCCATTCATCCGTGCCTATTGGTGTAACAGCATCAGACAATGAAGAAATATACAACGGAGGGGAAATGCCGCTGTTATATCCTAATGCAAAGCCACATTGGGAGTTGGTGAAAAAATATGATATAATAGATTTTGATTTAGGAGTAAAGATCACCGGTGCTGGTTTTCCAGTTTATAAAGGAAAAGGAGCGAAGCTTCAGCGGGCCCTAATTAGCTTCTTTTTAGACGAAGCAGAAAAGGCAGGTTATAAAGAAATGATGTTGCCCTTGATGGTAAATTACGCCTCTGGTTATGGAACGGGACAACTTCCTGATAAAGAAGGTCAAATGTATTACGTCAAACAAGATGAGCTATATCTCATTCCTACGGCTGAAGTTCCAATTACAAATTTATATCGAGATGTTTTTTTAAAAGGGACTGATTTACCTGTAAAGAATTGTGGATACACGCCATGTTTTCGTCGAGAGGCCGGATCTTACGGTTCAGACGTGCGCGGTTTAAATCGACTACATCAGTTCGATAAAGTTGAAATTGTTCAAATAGTTGAACCGGAGAAGTCATATGATACGCATAAGCAAATGTGTGGCCATATACAGACACTACTGGAAAAGCTTGAATTACCTTTTAGAATTTTGCGCTTATGTGGGGGCGACATGAGTTTTGCCTCTGCTTTGACTCATGATTTTGAAACGTGGAGTGCAGCCCAAAAAAAATGGTTAGAGGTTTCATCGGTATCAAACTTCGAAACATTCCAAACCGCTCGTTTAAATCTTCGTTTTAAAAATGAAAAAGGAAAAAATGAATACGCACACACCTTAAACGGCAGCGCCCTCGCCCTACCAAGGATTGTTGCTACTTTATTAGAAAACAACCAGACTGAAAAGGGAATTAAAATACCAGAGGCATTGGTGCCTTATACCAAATTTGAGTGGATTGATTAAGTCCGGGCAAAAAAAATTATACTATTTTAAGCGAGCTTAGGTTCGCTTAAAATAGTATTTCCGGCAAAGCTCATTTTCTAAAAAACCGTATCCATAACCTCCTCCGCATGTACCGGGTAATCTGTAGTATAATGCAGTCCACGGCTTTCTTTACGCAACATGGCCGATTTTACCACGATGAATGATACCTGGATCAAATTGCGCAGCTCGCACAACTTTACGGATAGCTTGGTCTTTTTATAAAAATCCTCTGTTTCTTCATATAGCAATTTCAACCTGCGCAAGGCCCTTTCCAGCCTGAAATCCGATCGTACTATACCCACATAGTCGTTCATCAGCTTTTGCATTTCGCGCACGTTGTGGGTTACCAGGATATCTTCGTTTGATAATTTTACACCGTGCTCATCCCAATCGGGAATATTATCGGGAATCACATTTTGTTCAAATTTATTTACCGCATCTTCATAAATACGGTGTGCAAAAACCAGGGCTTCCAATAACGAATTGGAAGCCAGCCGGTTGGCGCCATGCAGGCCGGTTGATGAGCATTCGCCGCAGGCATACAGTCTTAAAATAGATGATTGCCCAACATGATCAACCATAACGCCGCCGCACATATAGTGGCAGGCCGGCGCAACAGGTATCATATCCTTGGTCATATCTATCCCAATTTCCAGGCATTTGGCATATATATTAGGGAAATGGTTTAAAATATCTTTTTTACTGCGGTGGCGGATATCCAGGTACACAAAATCCTCGCCCGATTTTTTGATCTCGGCATCAATAGCCCTTGCAGTTATATCCCTTGGCGCCAATGATTTACGCGGATCGTACTCCTGCATAAATTCTTCTCCATTGGTACGCTTTAATACACCACCAAAACCACGTACCGCTTCGGATATCAGGAATGATGGATATTCGCCCGGGTTATACAAAGCAGTAGGGTGAAACTGGATAAACTCCATATTCCTTACTTTGCCCTTAGCACGGTAAACCATGGCAATACCATCACCGGTGGCAATTGTAGGGTTTGTTGTGATAGAATAGATATGGCCCGCGCCACCTGATGCCATTACGGTTACCTTCGACAATATTTTTTCTACCACATTACTTTCGGTATTAAAAGCATAAATGCCATAGCAGGTAATATCGTTACTTGATTTACCCACCAATTCGCCCAAATGGTGCTGGGTGATCAGGTCGACAGCAAAATAATGTGTCAGGATCTCAATATTCGGGTTTTTGTGGATCTCTTCTAATAACGAGCGTTCAATCTCCAACCCGGTTACATCCTTATAATGCAGTACCCTGAATTCGGAGTGGCCGCCCTCTTTGGCCAGGTCGTAAAAGCCTTCATTGGTCTTGTCAAAATTGGTTCCGTAATCAATAATCTCGTTAATCCGTTCCGGGCCTTCTTTAACAACGGCTTCCACAACTTCGCGGTCGCAAAGGCCGTCGCCGCTTATTAAGGTGTCTTCTATATGTTTTTCAAAAGAATCTTCCTTTTTATCAACAACTACTGCTACACCGCCCTGGGCATACTTAGTGTTCGATTCGTCTTCGTTTGATTTTGTAACTATCAGCACCTTACCGTGTTTGGCTGCCTTAAGGGCAAAACTTAATCCGGCGATGCCCGATCCTACGATCAGAAAATCAACATTTCGGGTCATATTTTATGTATATATGTGTAAAAGTACACTTTGTGTTAATAACGGGTATAAAAGATGTTAATTTCGTGTAAACAAATAGCTAACAAATAATGAAACTGTGGAGAACTCCATTTTTGATACCGAAAGTGAATAATTTTTCAGCGACTTTTGCGCAGTTTAAACACTAAAGTTAACATTTTACAGGTTACCTAATTATTAACAAATAACTTTTTAAATTAATATTTGATTGTCATACAAATCACAGGATCAAACAAATAGAAAATAAAAACCTGTGGAAAATTGTTAATAAAAAGTGAAAAACAACTTTTAAAGCATTTTTTTAAATGACTTTTGCACATAACTAACACCATAACAAACAATAGTTTTATTTATATATAAAATTAGTTGTTATTAATTGATTTGTTGAAATGGATATCTTCGAAGAAATAAATGTGACAGGATTTGTGGACGAATACATCGACCCAACCCTTGACTTGTTTGATGAAATTGAAAAACTCAAAAAGGAAAAAAATGCAGTCAT
>Ga0307515_10003622_pt1 | contig 32453 bp, 24 predicted proteins | sample 17_EM_MG_FD_194513 | JGI IMG/M metagenome (GOLD analysis project Ga0307515, IMG submission 194513) | Populus trichocarpa ectomycorrhiza microbial communities from riparian zone in the Pacific Northwest, United States - 17_EM | ecosystem: Host-associated > Plants > Roots > Unclassified | place... | reverse complement strand
ATGTGTCACATTAGTGAATTCCAATATGAGGACTACTGGAGTAGACTCACACCCTCCGAATCAGCTTTGGTTGTTCTACCCACCACCGATCCCCCGGCCCTGGACACCCGTTCCTGACGTGCGAAAGTAGCCCTACGCTTTTGGAAATCACAGCCCCGACTGGGACTGGCCTGGTCAGGGTGGAGTGAAATCGATTCATAGCGTCTGCAGTGTTCTGTACCGTAGTGGATTCTAGGCCGGCTTCCTGAAAGAGATTTGGACAGAGGTTTTGGTCCGATGAATCTGTCAGAATATGATACCTAGGAGTATACTGAGGTATGGTATTAACCCCTCCCCGGTAGAACGTGCGGGGCGTGGTTCTATCGTTACTCGTATGACGATTCTCGCATTGGTCCGCACAATTATGTCCCCTTACGCGAACCCGTCCTACACGACGCTCTCTTATACAACGCAGGCCAAAAGACGGCTCACCGATAGGAGTGAATTTACCCTGCAAGGGCTAGAAAGATGCGTACATCACCCCACGATGAACGCTTCCCAACGCATCCTTACATTGTCGACGTCCGGATCCTCGGCTTGCTGTATATTCGTCGCCCCCAAACCACAGAAGTAGCCTAGAGGATGCAGGGAGTGCGGAGTACTTAGTTTGTGGCGTCGGCTGTCGTCTATGGCGAGGGTTTGACGAGAACAGGTAATGGGAATGTGTGTGATAGTCGAAGGTCGAAGGGCGCTTTCGCCTCTCGCGGTTGTCCAGACAGATAAGCCGATCCGCCCGCCAATCACACGTCGCCGGCATTCCACTCAAGTAGCCGACCATAAATATCCAATTGACTTCGCACACTCTCTTCTAGGTTACGCGCCCAGCGACAGTTGTCTGACAAGCTATGCAGGCACCAGCTGCTGTTGAACACTCTTTGACTCTCTCCATCTCCCCGGTGCTCGTGAAGTAGCCTTTGTCAAATCATGGACGGGTACTACTCGGACACGTACTTGGACTGGGAGCCGGACTGGCGCCAGGACTGGGACTGGGACTTGCCAGAGAACCGTCCGTTGCTGCCACCCGGCAAAGCTGACCTCATTCCGGTGGAAATACTCTCTGAAGTCTTTCTGATCACATTGTACGGTTGGTCACAGTATCGAACGAAATTATCGCTCGTGTGCCAACGCTGGCGTGCCATTATACTTTCGACTCCAGGCATCCATTCTCAACTGACGATCAGAAGGGCAACTCAGAAGGAAACGGTCCAGGAATTTATACAAGGCAGAAAGTCGCGCTTGGATGTGACGATTAATATGAATGATGAAAGAGATGGCGGCGATTTCAATGCTGAGAGCTTTCTTGCATGCTTCATGGCCGCAGCCCAGGCAGCGTCTAGATGGTCTTCGTTTAACCTCATTTCACCTCCACCTTATGGAGAATACACTGGCCTCCAGATCTTGCAGCCATTGGTGCATCTTAAATCCTTCAAAGTGGCCGGCGGTTTCGACGGGTTCGTAGAGCCACTGATGACTGCACTCAGCAGGAGTGCCTCTCCTAATCTCACTATAATTCAATTCGAAAATCCTGCCGCTGTGCTCTACCTTGTGCGACCTGCTTGTTTGCATATCAGCCACTCCCTCCGAACCCTTAACATCCAACTGCCCAAGAAGACGGATAGCCCTGTGGATATCCTTCCACACCTTCACAGGCTGGAGGTCTTCAAGGCTCGCCACCTTTGCCTCCCATTCTATCCACCAGATGCCCCCCTTCCTCTTACCGATACACTCCACTCCTTGGATATGAAGTCTGTTTCTGTCCAGTGGATGGCCGGTCATGCTTTTCTTACTCTAAAGGCGTGTAATATCATATTTCCGCACCATGGTGACATTATCCAGGCCCTCCAGCCTGTTACTATGCCGTCTTGCTCCTACTTTAGATATCACTCCAATAATCTCCACCCCCTTACACGATTTCATCTACCTTCACTCAGAACGTTGGATGTGAAAAGTGGACAATGGAATGTCTGGAGAGGGAATCCTCAACTTGCAGCTCTATGCCCATTGGTTGCTGGCGGAGCAAAAAGCCTAACTTCCCTGACTCTGGATATCGAATGCAGTGAGAAATTGTTGGTCTATATGTTGAGCCTTGTACCAGCCTTGCAAAAATTACTGCTGCGACTTGCCCGCCCAAATGGTTTGAGCACAACTTTCTTCCAGGCATTTATTGTCAGAGAACCTAATGATGACAGTGCCTCTGACATGGTTGGGTCACCAAGCCAGGCCATTACTCCACTATGTCCATCGTTGCATTCACTTCGTCTCCATTACAGGAGATGGCTGGGGGGGCCGGACAACAAGGCACTTATTGTAGCCCTTGGTGGTATTGTGGCATCACGGGTAAAATCCATATTAGATCTCAAATTAAGCTTCGATGGACCAGTTTACTCACGATTTGGTGCACGTTGGTCAATTCATGAGCCAGTGTGGAAACCCCAGAATCTAGAGGGTCCAGATCTTATCCTCGGTATTTCAACTCCACATGGCACAATTCCCGTATCAGTATCTTTATCTCCATATAAGCCTATTCCATTACCTTTCAAGGAGGCAGACTATCTTCGCTTGTGCCGTTCTTGTTCTCTTGAATTTCGCTTTGCTCATGACCACATGGAACTTGTGATGGCAGATGACTATGACCGACCGCCACGGGCAACCTCACTGCCTTGCGCTTTGCCCCTTTTTTCTGCACTCAGGGTCCTGGTAGTGGAAAGGGCTAATCCTTCATTTTTGGCTGGTCACACCTTCCACAAGCTCGAGAGATGCAGGGTGGTGAAACTACCTAATTCTTTTAGTACCTCTCTACTGTTCACAGAGACGGAGATGCCTGTCTGCACCAGAATAGATGTCGACAATTCCTACTTGCTTGCCACCTTCAAGCTTCCACAGATCCATGAGCTGGCCATAGATTGTTCAGATCCAAAATTCAGTATGATTTGGGAAAACCATATTGCAGTGAATGCAAATCTGTCAGGGTTGACTCTTCTGCATATGAACAAATGGCCGTTTGATGGGGATCTGATCACAATTCTTAGATCATTACCATCGCTTGAAACCTTGATTATCAGCTCTCGGCTTCGGCTTGGTATAGCCTCATTCAAGGCCTTTCTTCCAATGGGTGCATATGACACTTTTGGACTAAAAGAAACGAGTGGTGAGGGGCAGAGGTCGCGACTTCTCTGTCCTAGGTTGCAGTGCTTACAGATCGAGGGAAAAAATCTGTTGGAGCCAGAGCTGAAACCTATACTCAAGAAAATTGTCACTGTTCGTGCAGAATGTGGGTCTCCCTTGAAGGACTTCACTTTTTCTACTGTCTGGCCCTCGCTTAGAAGTAATTTGATTGGGAGGAATGGGAGGTTTACCATGAGAAATATTGATCTGCCTGAGAAGACCGTGGGGTTTAAGTTGGACATTTAGCTAGTTTATGTGGTATTCGTCTTATGACTAAAACCACTGTTAAAGTAGATGTAGATAGCGCTCTCCCGCCCTATACAGGTTCTGTTGTTTGAGATCTCTGTATCAATAGAAGTTATGGAACAAGCGGCTGAGTACACCAGAGTTCACTTCTATTATTATAGTGACCCCATTAGTCCAGCATCCCCGGATGTGATGGAATTGGCTGATTGGTGTCTTTGGATTGAGAAGGGAGAGTTTTGAAGATGCAAAGTGTTCTTGAGTAAAGTTAGCATTCTCATGACCTGATGATGGTATTAGTCAGCATGCATAAGTCCATGGATATGACTTACCAATACAATATATATGCAAACTTGTATTTGTAGTTTTTCCCTATCTTTCACTACTTGGTAGAGTCCTTGAAGGGACAGATTAACAACTCGTGGGTCATCTGGAAGGCTGTCAACCCTGCAGGACCGTGCACAGGGCTGACCATGTGATAGGCCGGATTCCTGAGCCAACAGGCCCCTGCAAATAACGGGTCCCCTCCTGCAACCACCGCTCCACCCACTTGCCTTAGTTAGGTCATGAGGGTTGCCCTCTGTGGTGCGCTCGGCCATTTGAGATGCGTTATCTATTCACAGTCCGTTGACAGCGATTTCAGCCTTGGGTTTGGGCGAGGAAATGGAAGCTTGATAGAGCAGCACGCGAACAGGGTCAGTTGCTTACCTAGTAATTGCCAAGATGACTAGGATCAAGATCGATGCTCGGACAGTGGGCGGATGGGCGAGAGGAGACCTGTGGAATCCCAAGCATTAGACAAAAGCTATAGAGTCTGACTCATGAAAAGAGAGAGACACAGTTGAAATTTCTATAATGCAGACGGTCCTTCGACGCCAAAATCTATACATTATCAAAAATATGCAGTATTAGATATGGTACGAATTACATGGAATTGATGATCTCAAGTTGACTACAAGCCCAAGAAGGAATCAAGAGTGGTCTGCTTAACGTTCCAGCGGTCTTCAGGCCGAAATCTGTCCAGAAGTTCCCTTATACGGGCTCGTTCCTCTTCAACGGTCTCAGTATTGATCGATCCCGCTTCTCCATGACTTCTAATTTCCTTGAGACGATGTGTACTAAAATATGAGCCGCAATTTGGCCAGTTTAAGGTTCACCTACGCCTGACAGAATGATTGAACCCACCCTGGTCCGGTGAGCCTTTCATCTTCTGGGACACCAAATGCCTCCTCGAACGCTGCTCGCTTTGCAACAAGCATCCCAGTACTGCGACCTTCCCGCTTTCGATTCCCGTGGCTTGTACCACCTCGTACTCACTAAAATCACCAAACGTACACCAAATGCCTGGAATTCGCTTTATCAAAATCGTTGGATCAAAGGATCAAAGACGAAGAAGACTGACCAAGTTTTCCATTGTAATCGGCCTTGTCTACCTGCGTAGAGCATATCCTCTTCTCAGTGATATCATCCATATTGGCCCATCTCGCGAGCGAAAGCGCAAAATCCGTTCCCTGGTTCGTCGAGCGAGCTGGCTTTAATTTCGAGTTGGAACCCGCGCTCACTGTTTCTTACTTCACTTAGAGCTCGAGTCACTCCATTCCCTCCATTCAAATCCTAGGTGCCAGCCTACAGCTCCACGCTATCGTACTTTCCACTCCGACGAGAACCCCAAGGTACGGAGGAGTCATCTGTTGTTGCACCGCGCCGCAAATCATGTACCCTTAGCAGATATAGATAAGCGTTGCCACGACGCCGCCGATCAGATCCTCCAGGGTTGTCCTCGAAATTCCAACGCGACTCGCGGTTCGGTCTGGCACCAGCCCTCGTATTCGCGTCTAGCTTGAGTCGAAGTGCGCCTATTTTCGTACTTGTCCCCGTGGTCCTTGTCGCTCGGCAGGAGGCCCGCTGTCGCTCTAGCAGGTGGGAACGAACGGCTCCGGACCAGTCACGGGAGTCGACTTGCACGACTGCAATGAGCTCGAGCTTATGTCCTGCTTTGCTTCTGGACGTGCGATCGTCGTTCCGGTGAAGAGACTGTGGACCGTGATACACACAGCGCATCGGTCAAGGCGCCAATCGTGGGGTGGGAGTGCATCGAACCCTCTCCATGCCCCACGCTGTGGGATCTCAGAACAAACGGCAGTGTACGAGCAGGACGGCCTAGGGACGGTAGGTCACCACAACCCTGGTCACCGCGGACTCGCCGCATCACCGAGTGCCCGTCGCTCGTCGAATAGCAGTAAGAACCTCACCATCACCACCTTGGGCCCTATACCAAGCGCATACTTACCAACATGACAAAAACTTGGACGGCAAAGAAGACCAGCGAATTCCTTCATGCTCGTTCTCTGTGCTGCTCCTGCTCACTACCCGTGTCCTCACTTACAGATAGCTCGGTCTCTATGTTCCATCATGTACTCCACCCTACCCGTGCTCGGCCCCCCTACGTCGTACAAACTCACGAGCCACCAGAGCATCGCGCCATGGACGAGGCAGTTGCCAGGATCATTTAATAGCCGAAATGAAACCAAGTGCCCAGCGCTGCACTTCTGGATGCGCCACCTTCACTCTGATCGAGGCGCCCCGTCCATTCCTTTCTAGTGAGCGTCACCGACTACCAGAGCCCCTTACTATCACCGACGTAGTATTCTTCATTGAACACTCTGCAGGGCAAGACCTCTCCCACGCCATTGGAATCGCAGAATCGAGGCAGACCGAACGAGTGGTTGGTACGCACGGACGTGGCTGATGGAGTCACATCGGTGAATTCGTATGTGAGGGCTACCAAGGTGCGTCCAAGTAGAGTCGCATCCTGCGAGTCATCGAAGCATTCACCATGCGCCCATCTCCTCTGGATCCCCGGCCCTGGATTTGCGGCATCCTGACACACGGGGGTGCCCGTTGGCCTGTAGCCTTAAACTGGAATCGCACCTGGTCACATCGTGATTGTTGCGAAGGAGTGAGAGAGCGGGCAGGAATCAGTTCGTAGGGTCTGCAGTGTTCTGTACCGTAGTGAATTTGAGACTAGTTTTCTCTAGCAGTCTGAACGAGGGCTCGGACAGAGGCTTCGCTCGATGAGTGCCTTAAAAGGGTGGATACAAGATACCGCTTAGGGGCACCTTGAAGTCTGCGAAGGCGAGGTATACTGGGGTGATAGTCAACGTTCGAGACTGGACGAGATCGTCGATCTCTGAGAGGGAAGAGTATCTCGCCGCATCTATGCTTCTTGACCCCGACGAACGCGCCTCATTGTTCATTCGCTACCAGGTTACACAGTAAACATGAGTAGAGCGTATATCCAACACCCATTCGCGTACAACGATTCGCTTTGGCGGCCTCACTGGTGGTCGTGACGTCGATCCATCTATCGGCAGCTGAGCGGATCGTCGCCACCAGCAAGCAACTACGAAAGCACATAGAAACGGATGAGACCGACGAAACTTGCTCCACCACGCGCGCGACGATAACCAAGCGCGGCTCGTTATTCACAGAACTTGCGCTTTACTCGCCAACAATGTAAGGTGAGAGCAGTGCCAGGCTCACTCTCCAAGGCTCGAATGAAGTTAACCCAACCGCCTACCAAGTCTCGGTACACTAAAATACCATCGAAAGGCCAAACGCCCACATTTGGCTTGAAACTAAGAGGGACCCTTGGCACTGAACCCTGCGCCGACATGACTGCAAATTTTCTCGCTTTCGATTACCGTCGCTTGTCCCATCTCGTACTCGCTAAACCACCTAGACGTTCCGTCCCATTCCAGGACAAATTCGCTCCGACTGATCAAAGGCGAAGGAGTCTCGTCAAAATTTCCACTGTAACAGGTCCTGCACATCCGCCTAGTGTAAGTTATCTCTTCAGTAGGGTCACCCATACTGGCCCATCTCGCGGTCGAAAGCGCAAATTCCGTCCCCAGGTTCGTCGGCTGACACTCAGAGTTGAATGCCGTACTCACTGTTTCTTGCTTCACATACAGCTCAAGTGACAATATCCTCCCATTCCGCACGCGGTACAACGTCTGGGTGCCTGCGACCCTACAATGTCGTACCTTCCACGTGGCGAACACTCCAAGGTACAGAGGGGGTCATTGGTTGTTGCACTGCGCCGTGAATAATGTATCCTTAGCAGACTAGCTTTTCCACAACGCCGCTGATCAGAGAGCCTGGGTTGTCCTCGAAATTCCATCGCGGCTCGCTCCAGTCCTCGTATTCGCGTCCAGCTTGACTCGGACTCGAGGTGCGCCTATTTTCGGGCTCGTCCCGCCATCCTCGTTGTCGCTCCACTCCACAGGAGGCCCACTGATACCGGTTCTCATTTCATTTTAGCAGGCGCGACCAAAGGGCCCTTGACTCCAATCACGGGAGTCTACTCGCTCACCTGCAATGAACTCAACCTTGTGTTGTGCTTCTGGATGCGCGATCGTCGTCGTGATACACCGCGACGACAGCTGACATCGGTCAGAATTTCATCGTGGTTGTCGGTGGGGTAGTTCTTCATTGAACCCTCTCCAAGCGCAAATTTTCCTCTCACGCTACAGGATCTCAGGACAGCCGCGGTGTACAAGCGTAGGTCACCATAATCAGTGTCGATCTCTTGTGAGGACTAACGAGATATCTGACTGCACCACCCAGGTGGAGAGTAGCACTCGCATCACTGAGTAATCGCCCTTTATACGCCAATTCTTCGAATGCTTTCTCCCCCGAATCAGCATCCCTAGCCACTCCGGACTCACGGCATCTCCGCAACTTCGGGTAGCAGCAAGAGCCTCGCCACTCGGACCCTGCACAAGTGTATACTCTAAAAAGTGAACTATATGTTCCGCCTTACCAATGAAACTGCTATTGATCTCAAGTTGTACAGCGAAGAAGACCTACGAATTTCTCCAGGCCCATACTCGTCCCTAGTCTGTCATGCTCATCCTCTGTACCGCTCATATTCACTACTCGTTCCTTCACTTACAGCTCAACTCGGTCTCTACCTTCCATCCCGTACTCCATGTCGCTCCTGCTTGCCCTGTATCGGCCTCCCTACGACCGTACAAGCTTGCAAGCCAACAGAGAGTCCTCTACGCCCTGCCTCGCACCATGCCACGAATACTGTATCCTTAACAAACGACATTTGCCGCGGTGCTGTCGATCGGCCTTCCCTCACACCCGTACCTCGTCGTTCGCCCGCCAGCGTCCATCTGGATGTCCACTTTGCACCGAGGTGCACCTGCTTTCTCGGGCTTGTCATGCGGCCCTCGCTATCACCATCACCAAGGCCCCCTTGCGCCACCTTCACTCTACCTTGCGAACATTAGGGCAAATGAGCACCCGCTGCTGGAATCGATTCTCCGGTCTGCGGTGAAATCAAGTGTGTTTCATAAATCCCTTCTGGATATACCAACCTCATTCTGACCCAGGTATCGCTCTACGACCCTGCTCCTTGTCCGTCAAGTAAACGCCGTCGACCATCAGATTATCGCCGACGTGGTGTTCATTCATTGAACGCTCTGTATGGTCAAGCCTCTCCAGCGCTGTTAAAATAGGTGGGTGTACAAGAAGGGCAAACGAGTGAACTGTACGTCATTCTATCGTAAATTCCAATATGAGGACTACCGAAGTAGGCCCGCACCCTCCGAATCACCGGCATACACCTTTGTTTTTTCTGTCCACCACTGATCCCCGGCCTTGGACTCCCGCTCCCGAGGTGCGAAAGCAGTCCGTCGCTTTTGGAAATCATAGCCCGACTGGAACTGCGCCTGGTCAGGATGGAGTGGATTCGAGTCGTAGCGTCTGCAGTGTTCTGTACAGTAGTGAATTCGAGACCGGTTTCCTGAACGAGGTTTGGACAGAGGCTTCGCTCCGATGAATCCGTAGGAAGAGGAGATCGAAGTGCAGTGTGCAAAGACCAGGAGTATACTGAGGTATGGAATTAAACACTCCCCGGTAGAACGTGCGGGGCGTAGTTCTATCGTCACTCATGTCGGTTCTCGCATCGGTCCGCCACAATTATGTCCCCTTACGCGGGCCCGTCCTACACGACGCTTTCTTCTACCTCGCAGGCGCGAAAGGACGGCTCGTGGATGCGAGTGAATTCACCCTGCAAGGACTACAAAGATGCGTACAACACCCCGACCAGTGGAGTACCCAAACGCTCGCCCATGAACCCTTCTCAACGCACCCTTACAGTCCGGATCCTCGGCCACCAGACTCGCTGTATATTCGTCACCCTCAAACCACAGAAGTAGCCTGCCGCTCTGCAGAAATCCCTGCCCCGACTCCGGCTAGAACTGGTACTTGTTCACGCTTCACGTAAGGCTCGTTGCGGACGATGCAGAGAGCGGGGAGATTCCAAGTCGTAGCGTCATCAGAACGACTGTAGTGTAGAGAGTTCGAGGCGTTTCTTCGAAAAAGGCTTGGACGAGAATTTGACAAAGACGTCTTTCCACTGAAATTGTCAGGTGATGAGATGGAAGCTGTTGGGTAATAGTCGAAGATCGAAGGGTGAGCCGGAGATCCAATCACATATCGCCGGCATTCCAATCAAGTAGCCGACTATAGGTATCCAATTGACTTGGCACACTCTCTACCTTATCCTCGCCTCGAAAGCGCCCAGTGACATTTGTCTGACAAGCCATGCGCCTGTTTTGCGGATCGCGCACGGTGCACGACTGTATGCCAGCTGCTGCTGAACATCTTTGACTCCCTCCATCTCCCCAGTGCTTGTGAAGTAGCCTTTGTCAAATCATGGACTCGGACTCTGACTCGGACAAGTCCTTCGGCTGGGCAGACTTGGCGCTCAGAAATCACTGTCCGTTGCTGCCACCCGGCAAAGCCGACCTCATTCCAGTCGAAATACTCTCTGAAATCTTTCTGCTCATAGTGCAATATTGGTCAGGTTATCGAGAGTGCTTGATGCTTGTGTGCCGACGCTGGCATGCCATTATGCTTTCAACTCCAGGCATCCATTCTCAATTGACGATCAGAAGGTCAACTCAGAAGGAAGTCGTCCAGGCATTTATACAAGGCAGAAAGTCGCGCTTGGACGTGAGGGTTGATATGAATGATGAAATGGACGACAGCGATTTCAATCCCGAGAACTTTTTTGCATGCTTCATGACTGCAGCCCAGGCATCATCTAGATGGTCTTCTCTTAATCTCATTTCACCTCCACCTCATGGAGAATACAAGGCCCTGCAGACCTTGCAGCCCTTGGAGCGCCTTGAAACCTTCAAAGTGGGCCACGGTTTGGGCAAGTTCGTTGAGCCACTCATGACTGCAATCAGCAGAAGCGCCTCTCCCAACCTCACTATAATGGGGCTCGCAGATTCTATTGCTGTACACTACCTCGTGCAACCTGCTTGTTTGCATGTCAACCACTTCCTCACGACTCTTAAGATCCACCTGTCCAAGAGGGTGGATAGCCCTGTGGATATCCTTCCACACCTTCACAGGCTGGAGACCTTCGAGGCCCGCAACCTTTGCCTCCCGTCCTATCCAACAGATGCCCCCCTTCCGCTTACATATACTCTCCGTTCCTTGAATCTGAGGTCTGTCTCTGTCCAGTGGATGGTTGGCCATGTTTTCCCTGCCCTTGAGAAATGCACAATCCGATTTCCACACCACGTTGACATTAACCAGGCCCTCCAGCCTGTTACTATGCCATCTTGCTCCCGTCTTCGATATCACTCCAATGATCTTCAACCCTTTGCACAATTTCGACTCCCTCACCTCGTAAAGTTGGATGTGAAAAGTGGGCAGTGGAATGTCTGGAGAGGGAATCCTCAACTTGTAGCACTATGCCCTGTAGTTGCTACTGGAGCAAAGAGCCTGACTAGCCTGCGCCTGGATGTTGAATGCAGTGAGAAGTTGTTGCTCTATATGTTGAGCCTTATACCTGCCTTGAGATTCTTGGACCTCCTAGTTGCCCGCCCCAATGCGTTGAGCACGACTTTCTTCCAGGCATTTATTGTCAGAAAACCTGATGCTGATGGCACTTCTGACCTGGTTGGGCCGCCAAGCCAGGCCATTGCTCCACTCTGTCCATCATTGGAAATACTTCGTCTCCATTACAGGAGGTGGCTGAGGGGCCCAGACAAAAATGCACTCATTGTAGCTCTTGGCAATATAATATCAGAAAGACGTGACATATTGCTCGAGTTGAGCTTTGATGGACCGCCATTTGACGAAACCTGGTCAATTGATGAGTCAATGAGGAAACCCCACAACGATATTGTCCTCAAGGGTGTAGATATTATACTTGGTATTGCGACTCCACATGGTGTAATTCCCATGTCAAGAAACTTACGTACGGGTGGCCTTGTTTCATTACCTGTTAAGGAGGCAGACTATCTTCGCTTGCGCGGTTCTGGTCGCTTTGAATTTCTATTTACTCATGATCACATGGAACTGATGACGGTCGATGACTATGACCGACCGCCACTGCCAACTTCGCTGCCTTGTGTGTTGCCCCTTTTTTCTGCACTCAGGGTCCTGGTAGTGGAAAGGGTCAATCCATCATTTTTGGCTGGTCACACCTTTCCCAAGCTCGAGAGATGCAGGGTGGTGAAATCAAGTGATCGTTATGGTGCCTCTCCAAGCTTCGTCACAGATACAGGGATGCCCGTCTGTACCAGAGTAGGCATAGATTCTCCCTACTTGCTTGCCACCTTCAAGCTTCCACAGATCTACGAGCTGGCCTTGGATTATTTTCCTCTAGACGGCAGCACACTTTGGGAGGACCAAATTGCAGTAAATGCAAATCTGTCAGGATTGAATCTCCTACATATGAAGGATTGGCCGCTTAATGGAGATCTGGTCCCAATCCTTAGGTTATTACCATCGCTTGAAACCTTCATTATCAGCTCTCAGCTTGGTGTAGTCCCATTCAGGGCCTTTCTTCCCATGGGTGCATATAGGACCTCTGGACTAAAACAACCGAGTGGTGAGGGGCAGAGGTTGCCCCTTCTCTGTCCTAAGTTGCAGTGTGTGCAGATTGAGGGTCAAGATCCCTCGGTGGACCCAGAGGTGATACCTATTCTCAAAGATATTGTCACTCTTCGCGCAGAGTGTGGGTCACCCTTGAAGGAATTCACCTTCTCTACGTACAGGTGCACGGTCACGCGTGAGTCGTCCGAGTCCAAGTTCGTGCCTGGAAGACGGTTTGAATTGATTGGGAAGAATGGGGGCTTTACGATGGAAAGGATTAATCGGTGGGTGGCAAAGAAATTTCATTTGGACATTTAGCTTGCGTGATATTCGTCTTATGACCAAAATGGCTGTTGGAATGCGTGTAGATAGCGCTCTCCCGCCCTCATGTAGGTTTCCGTTGTTGAGATATTCCACACAATGCCCGTTTTTGCCTCGTATTCGCGTAAGGAATTTCCTCACAGGCCGATAGCATCGGTTGCAAAGATGATTTAATGTTTTACGACTGTGCAGTAGCCGGCTGCACACAAGAGAGCATTTTACTGGGCAGGAGCATGTAGGCTCAAATTAACAAGGGGCAACAAAGGCTGCGCTGCTGTTGCCAGCATTTCCCGATTTTTCCTTCCCAGAGTTGAACCCAGTGTACCAGAAGAGTGAGATTTCTACTGACCTTTCCGACAACATGGAATTCACTGGGCCCCCCAACGTGCCTGGCTGGCAGCCTCACTCGTGAGATGGTCTCCCCAGAAGCCGTGTTCCGGTGGGCTGAATGGGAATTATGTCACGTGGTGCAGATTGAACAGCTAAGAAGGTTGATAGAGGCCAGCCACCTCACTTACAAGCTGCAGAGTCGATCCAAACACACTCTAATAATTTCGATGACAGGATGTCGAACAGGTGGTCTTGTTCGTGGGCCAAATAGACCATCTTTCCTAAGGTTGGCGACAGCCCAAAGGCCCCACCACAGTCACACCTGTCAACCTGTCAAAAAACCCAACCTCAAGCCTTCAAATTCTGGGGTTCTGGATTTTTTTTTGTATCTGTAGCTACTGTAATTCACCACTCACCGAGAATGAACGGCTCTGGACCCAGTCACGGGAGTCGACTCACACGACTGCAATGTGTCGGAAATAGGCGCTCCGTGCCTTCGCCTAGGTATAGTATCCGTTAATGCGTTCTGGTACGCGTTTCTCTGCTTGCGGACATTCCCTCCCTTCCGTTAATTCACGGATAATCGTAATGTGCCTGTGCCTGTGTTATGGGCAATCTAGTATAAATACCGCTCGTCAACGGACTTACTAGACTCAGTTCGCTGTTCACGCACTGAGTCTGTAAGTCCATTATACGTATTGCAGTTACTATGTACAGTTCTGACCAAGTATCGTAGAATACTATTTAGGTACTTAATACATATCAGTTCGCTGTTCACGCACTGAGTCTAATACTATTTAGCTCCAACACAATGAACTCGAGGTTATGTCCTGCTTTGCTTCTAGCTGTGCGATCGTCGTTCCGGTGAAGAGACTGTGGATCGTGATACACACAGCACGTCAGTCAGGGCCACAATCGTGGGGCGGGCGTGCATTGAACCCTCTCCATCTTCCACGCTGTGGGATCTCAGAACAAATGGCGGTGTACGAGCAGGACGGCCTAGGGGCGGTAGGTCACCATAACCCTGGTCACTGCGGACTCGCCGCATCACCACGTGCCCGTCGCTCGTCGGGTAGCAGTAAGAACCTCACCATCACCACCTTGGGCACCATACCAAGCGCATACTTACCAAAATGACAAAAGCTTGGACGGCAAAGAAGACCAGCGAATTCCTTCATGCTCGTTCTCTGTGCTGCTCCTGCTCACTACCCGTGTCTTTACTTACAGCTAGCTCGGTCTCTATGTTCCATCATGTACTCCACCCTGCCCGTGTCGGCCTCTCTACATCCGTACAAACTCACAAGCCACCAGAGCACCGCACCATGAACGAGGCAGTTGCCAGGATCATGTACTAGCCGAAATAAAATTAAGTGCCCAGCACTGCACTTCTGGATGCGCCACCTTCACTCTGATCGAGACGCACCGTCCATTCCTTTCCAGTGAGCGCCACCGACTACCAGAACCCCATTACTACCACCGACGTGGTATTCTTCATTAGACACTCTGCATAGGCAAGACCTCTCCCACGCCATTGGAATCGCAGAATCGAGGCAGACCGAACGAGTGGTTGGTACGCACGGAGGTGGCTGATGGAGTCACATCGGTGAATTCGTATGTGAGGGCTACCAAGGTGCGTCCAAGTAGAGTCGCATCCTGCGAGTCATCGAAGCATTCACCATGCGCCCATCTCCTCTGGATCCTCGACCCTGGATTTGCGGCATCCTGACACGCGGAGGTGCCCGTTGGTCTGTAGCCTTCACTGGAATCGCACCTGGTCACATCGTGTTTGTTACGAAGGAGTGAGAGAGCGGGGAGAAATCTGTTCGTAGCGTCTGTAGTGTTCTGTACCGTAGTGAATTTGAGACTGGTCTTCTCTGGCCGTCTGAACGAGGGCTCGGACAGAGGCTTCGCTCGATGAGTCCCTTAAAAAGGGTGGATCCATGATACCGCTTAGGGGCACCTTGAAGTCTGCGAAGGCGAGGTATATTGGGGTGATAGTCAACGTTCGAGACTGGGCGAGATCGTCGATCTCTGAGAGGGAAGAGTGTCTCGCCGCATCTATGTTTCTTGACCCCGACGAACGCGCCTCATTGTTGATTCGCTCCCAGATTACACACTAAACACGCGTAGAGCGTCTATCCACATGTACAACCATTCACTTTGGCGGCCTCACAGGCCGTCGTGACGTCGCTCCATCACATCGGCAATTGTTACCACCAGAAAACAACTACGAAAGCACATAGACCCTCGAAACTTACTCCACCACACGCGTGACGATAACCAAGCGCTTTACTCGCCAAAAATGTAAGGTGAGAGCAGTGCCAGGCTCACTCTCCGAAACTCAAATGAAGTTGACCCATCCGCCTACCAAGTCTCAGTACACTAAAATATCATCGAAAGGCCAAACGCCCGCATTTGCTAGAAGCTAAGAGGCACCTTGGCACTTGAACCCTGCGCCGACATGACCGCAACTTTTCTCGCTTTCGATTACCGTCGCTTGTCCCATCTCGTGCTCGCTAAACCACCAAACGAGAGCCAGACCTTCCGTCGCATTCCATGACAAACTGGTTCTGTCTGATCAAAGGCGAAAAAGTCTCACCACATTTTCCACTGTAACACGTCCTGCACATCTGCCTAGTGTATATTCTCTTCTCAGTAGGGTCATCCATATTGGCCCGTCTCGCGACCGAAGGCGCAAATACCGTCCACAGGTTCGTCGGCTGACACTCCGAGTTAAATGTCGTGCTCACTGCTCCTTGCTTCAAGTACAGCTCAAGTGACCATATCCTCCCCTTCCGCACTCAGTGCAGCGTCTGGGTGCCGCCTACGACCCTACGAAGTCGTACCTTCCATTCTGGAAAACAATCCAAGGTACAGAGGGAGTCATTTGTTGTTGCACTGCGCCATGAATAATGTATCCTTAGGAGGCTAAATTTGCCACGACGCCGCTGATCAGAGGGCCTGGGTTGTCCTCGAAATTCCATCGCGGCTCGCACCAGTCCTCGTATTCGCTTCCAGCTTGCGGACTCAAGGTGCGCCTATCCTCGGGCTGGTCCCCGCCATCCTTCTTGTCGCTCCACTCTACAGGAGGCTCACTGATACCAGTTCTCATTTCATTTTAGCAGGCGCGAACGAAGGGCTCTTGACTGCAATCACGGGAGTCTACTCGCTCACCTGCAATGAACTCAACCTTGTGTTGTGCTTCTGGATGCGCGATCGTCGCTGTGATACACCGCGACGGCAGCCGAATCGGTCAGAATCTCATCGTGGTTGTCGGTGGGGTAGTTCTTCATTGAACCTTCTCCAAACGCAAATTTCCTCCCACTACAGAATCTCAGGACAGCCGCGGTGTACAAGCGTAGCTCACCACAATCAGTGTCGATCTCTTGTGAGGACTAACGAGATATCTGCCTGCACGACCCAGGTGGAGAGTAGCACTCGCACCACTGAGTAATCGCCCTTTATACGCCAATCCTTCGAATGCTTTCTCCCCCGAATCAGCATCCCTAGCCACTCCAGACTCGCCGCATCTCCGCAACTTCAGGTAGCAGCAAGACCCTCGCCACTCGGACCCTACACAAGTGTATACTCTAAAAAGTGAACTATATGTTCCGCCTTACCAATGAAACTGCTATTGATCTCAAGTTGTACAGCGAAGAAGACCCACGAATTTCTCCAGGCCCATACTCGTCCCCAGTCTGTCATGCTCATCCTCTGTACCGCTCGTATTCACTACTCGTTCCTTCACTTACAGCTCAACTCGGTCTCCACCTTCCATCCCGTACTCCATGTCGGTCCTGCTTGCCCTGTATCGGCCTCCCTACGACCGTACAAGCTTGCAAGCCAATAGAGAGTCCTCCACGCCCTGCCTCGCACCATGCCACGAATACTGTATCCTTAACAAACGACATTTGCCAAGATGCAGTCGATCGGCCTTCCCCCACACCCGTACCTCGTCGTCGCTCGCCCGCCAGCGTCCATATGGATGTCCAATTTGCACCGAGGTGCACCTGCTTTCTCGGACTTGTCATGCGGCCCTCGCTATCACCATCACCAAGGCCCCCTTGCGCCACCTTCACTCTACCTTGCGCACATTAGGGCGAATGAGTACCCGTTGCTGGAATCGATTCTCCGACTGCGGTGAAATCAAGTGTGTTTCATACAATATACCAACCTCATTCTGACCCAGGTATCGCTCTACGCCCCTGCTCCTTGTCCGTCAAGTAAACACTGTCGACCATCAGATTATCGCCGATGTGGTGTTCATTCATTGAACGCTCTGTATGGTCAAGACCTCTCCAGCGCTGTTAAAATAGGTGGGTGTACAAGCAGGGCAAACGAGTGGACTGTACGTCATTCTATCGTGAATTCCAATATGAGGACTACTGAAGTAGACTCGCACCCTCTGTATCATCAGCATACACCTTTGAATTTTCTGTCCACCACTGATCCCCGGTCTTGAACTCCGCTCCCGAGGTGCGAAAGCAGTCCGTCGCTTTTGGAAACATAACCATAGCCCGACTGGAACTGCGCCTGGTCAGGATGGAGTGAATTCAAGTCATCGCGTCTGCAGTGTTCTGTACCGTAGTGAATTCGAGACCGGTTTCCTGAACGAGGTTTGGACAGAGGCTTCGTTCCGATGAATCTGTAAGAAGAGGAGATCGAAGTGCAGTGTGCGATATACTGAAGTATTGGATTAACCACTCCCCGGTAGAACGTGCGGGGCGTAGTACTATCGTCACTCGTATGTCGGTTCTTGCATCGGTCCGCCACAATTATGTCCCCTTACGCGGACCCGTCCTACACGACGCTTTCTTCTACCTCACAGGCGCGAAAGGACGGCTCACCGATGCGAGTGAATTTGCCCTGCAAGGACTACAAAGATGCGTACAACACCCCGACCAGTGGAGTATCCAAGCGCTCGCTCATGAACCCTTCTCAACGCACCCTCACAGTCCGGATCTCGGCCACCAGACTCGCCGTATATTTGTCACCCTCAAACCACAGAAGTAGCCTGCCGCTCTGCAGAAATCCCAGCCCCGACTCCGGCCAGCACTGGTACTTGTTCACGCTTCACGTAAGGCCCGTTGCGGAGGATGCAGAGAGCGGGGAGAATCCAAGTCGTGGCGTTATCGGACGACTGTAGTGTAGAGAGTTCGAGGCGTTTCTTTGAAAAAGGCTTGGACGAGAGTTTGACGAAGACGTCTTTCCACTGAAATTGTCAGGATATGAGACCGAAGGTGATGGGTAATAGTCAAAAGTCGAAGGGTGAGCCGGAGATCCAATCGTCGCCGGCATTCCAATCAAGTAATAGCCGACTATCGGTATCCAGTTGACTTGGCACACTCTCTGACAGAATACCTTATCCTCGCCTCGAAACCGCCCAGTGACATTTGTCTGACAAGACATGCGCCTTTTTTGCGGATCGCGCGCACGGTGCACGAGTGTATGCCAGCTGCTGCTGAACATCTTTGACTCTCGCCATCCCCATAGTGCTCGTGAAGTAGCCTTTGTCAAATCATGGACCGGTCCTCGGAGGTGCCAGAGAACCGTCCGTTGCTGCCACCAGGCGAAGGCGACCTCATTCCAGTGGAAATTCTCTCTGAAATCTTTCTGCTCACAGTGCAAGATTGGTCAAGGTATCGAGAGTACCTGATGCTTGTATGCCGACGCTGGCATGCCATTATGCTTTCAACTCCAGGCATCCATTCTCAATTGACGATCAGAAGGGCAACTCAGAAGGAGGTCGTCCAGGCATTTGTACAAGGTACAAAGACGCGCTTGGACGTGAGGGTTGATATGAATGATGAAACGGACGGCAGCGATTTCATTCCTGAGAACTTTCTTGCATGCTTCATGGCCGCAGCCCAGGCAGCATCCAGATGGACCTCTCTTAACCTCATTTCACCTCCACCTCTTGGGGAATACACCGACGTCCGGATCTGGCAACCATTGGTGCACCTTGAATCCTTCAAAGTCGCTCGCGGTTTTCGCGGGTTCCTTGAGCCACTCATGACTGCAATCAGACGAAGTGCTTCTCCCAATCTCACTTCAATCGAGATTGCAGATCCGGTTGCTGTACTCTACCTTGTGCAACCCGCCGGTTTGCATATCACCCACTTCCTCACGACTCTTAAGATCCATCTGTCGAAGGGGGTGGATAACCCTGTGGATATCCTCCCACACCTTCACAGGGTGGAGGTCTTTGAGGCCCGAAATCTTTGCCTCCCATTCTATCCACCAGATGCCTCCCTTCCTCTTATCCATATCCTGCGCGACTTGCATCTGAAGTCTGTTTCTGTCCAGTGGATGGCTGGACACGTTTTCCCTGCCCTAAGGATATGCCATATTACATTTCCGCACCATGTTGACACTATCCAGGCCCTCCAGCCCGTTACGATGCCGTCATGCATCTCTATTACATATAACTCCAATGATCTCCACCCACTTACACATTTTTACCTACCTCCACTCTCTCGATTGGATGTGAAAAGTGGGCAGTGGAATACCTGGAGAGGGAATCGTCAGCTCGCCGCTCTATACCCTATAGTTACTGCTGGAGCACAGAGTCTGACTGTCTTGCACCTGGATGTTAATTGCAGGGAGCAGTTGCTGATCTATATGTTGGGGCTTGTACCAGCCTTGAAATATTTATCACTGGGACTTGCCAGCCCCAACGCTTTAAGCATCACTTTCTTCCAGGCATTTATTGTCAGAGGACCTAATGTTGATGATACCCCTGACATGGTTAGGCCACTAGGCCAGACCATTGCCCCATCCTGTCCATCATTGAGGGAACTTCAACTCCGGTACAGGAGGTGGCCGAGAGGCCCAGACAAGAAGGCACTCATCGCAGTCTTTGGTGACATTATGGCATCACGGAATCCGGAGACACGTCGCTCATTCGTACTCGGGTTGAGCTTTGACGAAGGGCCTAAGACAAGCTGGTCAATTGGTCCAACGGGGGAATTCCTGCATTTAGAGCCTGGGTTCTTTGTAAAGCGCCATGTGAGGCTTATGCTTGGTATTTCGACTCCACATGGCATAATCCCCATATCAGGATACTTGCCTCTGGATGGCGCTGTTCCATTACCTTTTAGGGAAGCGGAATATCTTCATTTGTGGGATTTTAATTTCGACACTTTTGCTGAATTTTTGTTTACACATGGTCACATGAAACTGATGGTATATGAATATGTCCGACCGCCACTGCCACCTTCACTGCCTTGTACTTTGCCCCTTTTCTCTGCACTCAGGGTCCTGGTAGTGGAATACGTGTATCCCTCATTTTTGGGTGGTCACACCTTCCACAAGCTTGAGAGATGCAGGGTGATGAACTTACCTGATTCTTTTGTTCCTGGCCTGTTTACAGAGACAGGGATGCCTGCTTGCACCAGAGTAGATATAGATGACCCCAACTTGCTTGCCACCTTCAAGCTTCCACAGATCCATGAGCTGGCCTTGGACTTTTCACATCCAGAATGCAGCACGATTTGGGAGAAACGTATCGCAGGGAATGCAAATCTGTCGGGATTGAATCTCCTGCATATGAAGAAATGGCCGCTTAATGGAGATCTGATCCCAATCCTTAGATCATTACATTTACTTGAAACCTTGATTATCAGCTCTCAGCTTGGTGTGGTGTCATTCATGGCCTTTCTTCCAATGGACGCAAATGGGACCTCTGGGTTGAAACGAGCCAGTAGTGAGGCGCAGAGGTTGGACGTTCTCTGTCCTAGGTTGCAGAGTTTACAGATTGAGGGTCAAGATCCCTCGGCGGAGCCAGAGCTGATGCCTATTCTCAAGGATATTGTCACTCTTCGTGCAGAGTGTGGGTCTCCCTTGGAAGAATTTGCATTTTATGAGTCCGGTCTGGACATGTTCGGGTACAGGCACAAGTCTGGAAGCCAGTTTGAACTGATTGGGAGGAACGGGAGCTTTATGATGGAAAAGATTGTTCCGCCTAAGGCTAAGCAATTTCAATTGGACATGTCGCTTGTGTAGTGTTCGTGTTATGACCAAAATGGCTGTTGGAATACATGGAGATAATGCCCTCCCGTCTATATGCAGATTTCCGTTGTTTGAGATATCTCACACAAGGCTCGGTTTTCCCCAATACTCGCGAAAAGAATCTCCTCACAGGCTGATAGCATCAATTACAAAAGAGATTCAAGTTTCTGCGGAGCATGTACAGTCAAGATGCGACAAAGACTCGGACAGGCCCAAACTGTGAGAGGAGACCCGCTGGAGATCTCAAAGAACTAGAACTATAGACTCTCACTCATGAAAGGAGAGAGAACTAACCACACTCCGCCTTGCCATTAAACCCAACGGAACACCAAATACTGGAACTGAAATAAATTTCCGAGCTAATATTAGTTATTATTCTATTTGACTGTTCAGAAGAGTACGTACTCACTCGTTTGAGACCGAGAGGGAAGAGCACGCAGACCCCGACGAACGCGGCTCATCGTCGACTTGCCCCCACATTGCGTAGAACGTCTATGCAAGGCCCATTTGCGTACCCGTACGGCGAGTCGTGTTGGCGGCCTCACTGGGCGTCGTGAGATGGTCTCCCCAGAAGCGGTGTTCCAGCGAGCTGAGCGGGAATTATGCCACGTGGTGCAATGTGACGTGAGAGAGGCCATGCCGTCCTACAAGCTGCAGAGCCGATCCAAGCACACTCTAATGATTTCGATGAAGGGGTGTCGAGAAGGAACAACAATGTGGTCTTGTTCGTGGGCTATTAAATAGAGCCAGCGTAACATATATTATATTATCGGATACTTGTCTCGGCGCTGAACATATCCACTACTCTATGAAATTAGTATCAAAGGGCGCGTCAAGCCATGCTCGCTATCCATGCTCGCTGATCAACCCCGACTCTACTTGCCCACCCTTGTAAGCCCGTTCATTAGTATTTTGGTCGCGTATCGCACCAGTTTAGTCGGGGGGGGGGTTGAAGAGGCTGAATAGATAAGTCGGGGCTGATGATATGAAATGCCACCTAGACGCTGAACATTGATCACCCTCGGAATTGAGGGTACTCGTCGTATCGCAGAAGCTAAGAGGCTCGAATGAAGTTAACCCAACCGCCTACCAAGCTTTGGTACACTAAAATACCATCACAAGGCCAAGCGCCCGCATTTGGCTAGGAGCTAAGAGGTTGGACCCTGCACCGACATGACCGCACTGCAACGTTTCTCGCTTTCAATTACCGTCGCTTGTACCACCTCGTGCTCACTAAACCACCAAACGAAGACTAGGTGTTCCGTCCCATTCCATGACAAATTTGCTCCGTCTAATCGAAGGCGAAGAAGTCTCGCCAAATTTCCCACTGTACCAAGTCCTGCACGCCTGCCTAGTGTATACTCTCTTCTCAGTAGTGTCATCCATAGTGGCCCATCTCGCGACCGAAAGCGCAAATTCTGTCCCCAGGTTCGTCGGGCTGACACTCCGAGTTGAATGTCGTGCTCACTGTTACGTACAGCTCAGGTGACTCCATATGCTCCAATTCCACGCTCGGTGCGAGGTCTGGGTGCCTGACTACGAGACTACGAAATCGAACCTTCCACTCGAGCGAACACTCCGAGGTACAGAGGAGGTCATCTGTGGTTGCGCTGCGCTGCGAATAGTTCATCCTTCACAGACTAGCTTTTCCACGACGCCCCCGAACAGACCGCCTGGGTTGTCCTCGAAATTCCATCGCGGTATTCACGTCTAGCTTGACTCGAGGTTCGGGCTCGTCCCCGCCATCCTCGTCGCCCCACAGGAGGCCCACTGATACCAGGTTCATCTCAACAGGTGCAAAGAAGGGCACTTGGCTCCAATTACGGGAGTGTACCCGCTCACCTGCAATGAACTCAACCTTATGTCGCACTATGCTTCTGGACGCGATCGTCATTCTGGTTGGTCGTGATACACAGCGGTGACAGCCGACATCGATCAGAACCGAACCTCATCGTCGTGGCCAGTGGGGTAGTGCTTCGTTGAACCCTCTCCATGCCCAAATTTCCTTTCACCCACATGATCTCAGGTCAGACAACGTGTATCACCATATGAGGAACGTAGCGGATGGGTTTACAACAGTGTCAATTCCCTCTTGTGAGGACTACCGAGACGCCTGCACCACCCAGAGTGGAGAGTAGCACCCGTACCCAATGAGTACTCGAAGAGCTCGCCCCTGCACCCTTTTGCGCCCATCCTTCGAATACTCTTCTCTTCCGAATACGAATCCTGGCTACTGTGTAGTCGCCGGATTTCCGCCACCCCCGACAGGCCCGCCGCTCTTCAGGTAGCAACAACAGCCTCACCACCTGGACCCAACACCAGGTTCATACCCAAAAATCGTACCAGATGTTCCGCGCTACCAATGAAACTGCCATTAGATCTATTTCCTCACCCCAGATTGGACAACGAAGACCCACGGATTTCTCCAGACGCATATTCGTCCCTAGTCCATCATGCTCTTTCTCTGTGCTGCTCATGCTCACTGTTCGTTCCTTCACTTACAGCTCAACTCGATCTCTATGTTCCATCCTGTCTCCCTACAGCTCCTGCTTGCCCCCGTTCCAACCTCCCTGTGGCGTTACAAACTCGTACGCCAACAGTGCCTCGATCGCACCATGTCACCAATGCTGTATCGGCGATCGGCCGTCTGGAGTTGTCGTCCCTCGCACCCGCACCTCATCGTTCGCTCACCCGTCAGACGTTCATTGTTCGGCATATTCATGTCCACCTTATCGCTGAGGTGCGCCTGCTTTCTCAGACTTATCCCGTCGCCGTCGCCAGGGCCACCTTGTGTCCTCTTCGACAACAAGGCGAATGAACACCAGTTACCGGAGTCGATTCTCCAGCCTGCGTGAATCAGGTGTGTTTCATACATGCCTTCTGGATATACTAACCTCATTCTGATCCAGGGATCACCATACACCCCTGCTCCTTGTCTTTCTAGTGAACGACGTCAATCATCGGCTCATCGCCGACGTGATATTCATTCATTGAACGCTCTACATAGTCGAGACCCCTTCCACACTGTTGGAATGGGTGGGTGTACAAGCAGGGCGAACGAGTGGATTGTACGTCACTCCATCACGGACATAGCTGATGTGTCACGCCAGTGATTTCCAATAGGAGAATTACCGAAGTGGACTCGCACCCCCCGAATCATCCAAGCACTCAGCGTACACTCCTCGCTTTCTCTGTCCACCACTGATCCTCGGCGTTGGACGCACCGATGCGAGTGAATTTACCTTGTAAGAACTACAGAGCCACGTACATCACCCCGACCAGTGGAGTACCTAGTGGAGTACCTTCTGAACGCACCCTTGCTTGTCGACGTCTGAATCCCCGGCCACCAGACTCGTTCACCTTCAAACCACGGAAGTAGGCCGCAATCCCAGCCGCGACCCGACTGGAATAACAAGTGCTTGTTCACGCTTCACGTAGGGCTCGTTGCGGAGGATGCAGAGAGCGGGGAGAATTTACGTCGTAGCGTTATCAGTCGACTGTAGTGTAGAGAATTCGAGGTGTTTCTGCGAAAAAGGCTTGGACGAGGCTGGTATTTTCAGGTGAAGGCAAGCGACGCTGGTATAGCCCAATCATATGTCGCCAACATTCCAAGCAACAAGCCGACCGAGCCTGTACAATTTTGCTGTGCACAGCACCTTTATTTCGCTACCAGCCGAGAGAACGTCAGGCTGCTTAGCTTATTGGCCAGCGCGCGAGTCGGGCACTGAACCTATGAGTATCCAATGAACTCCGCACACTTTATCCGACAGAATACCTCCTCGGAAGTCCTATCGAGCGAAATCGCCCACTCAGTGACATTTGTCTGATCTGATAAACCATGCGCCTTTTTGCGGATCACGCGCCGTGCACGATTGAACACTCTTTGACTCTCTCCATCTCCCCAGTGCTCGTGAAGTAGCCTTTGTCAAATCATGGACTGGTACTCGGTCTTGGACTCGGTCTGGAAAAAGAACCAGTTGCCACCCGGCAAAGCCGACATCATTCCAGTCGAAATACTCTCTGAAATCTTTCTGCTCGTAGTGCAAGGTTGGTCGGGGTATCGAGAGTACCTGATGCTTGTATGCCGACGCTGGCATGCCATTATGCTTTCAACTCCAGGCATCCATTCTCAATTGACGATCAGAAGGGCAACTCAGAAGGAAGTCGTCCAGGCATTTGTACAAGGTAGAAAGACGCGCTTGGACGTGAGGGTTGATATGAATGATGAAACGGACGGCAGCGATTTCAATCCTGAGAACTTTCTTGCATGCTTCACGGCCGCAGCCCAGGTAGCGTCTAGATGGACCTCTCTTAACCTCATTTCACCTCCACCCCTTGAAGAATGCACCGACGTCCGGATCTGGCAACCATTGGTGCACCTTGAATCCCTCAAAGTCGCTCGCGGTTTTGGCGGGTTTCTTGGGCTAGTCGTGGCTGCAATCATAAGAAGTGCTTCTCCAAATCTCACTTCAATCGAGGTTGAAGATCCGGTTGCTGTACTCTACCTTGTGCAACCCGCGGATTTGCATATCCCCCACTTCCTCACGACTCTTAAGATCCATCTGTCCAAGCGGGTGTATAGCCCTGTGGATATCCTTCCGCACCTTCACAGGGTGGAGGTCTTTGAGGCCCGAAATCTTTGCCTCCCATTCTATCCACCAGGTGCCTCCCTTCCGCTTGTCCATACCCTGCGTCAATTGCATCTGAAGTCTGTTTCTGTCCAGTGGATGGCTGGACATGTTTTCCCTGCCCTAAGGACATGCCATATTACATTTCCACACCACGTGGACACTATCCAGGCCCTCCAGCCCGTTACTATGCCGTCATGCCACTCTCTTACATATAACTCCAATGATCTTCACCCTCTTACACATTTTTACCTACCTCCACTATCTGATTTGGATGTGAAAAGTGGGCAGTGGAATACCTGGAGAGGGAACCGTCAGCTTGCCGCTCTATGCCCTATAGTTACTGTTGCAGCACAGAGCCTGACCGACCTGCGCCTGGATGTTAATTGCAGGGAGCAGTTGCTGATCTATATGTTGGGGCTTGTACCAGCCTTGAAATATTTATCACTGGGACTTGCCAGCCCCAATACTTTAAGCATCGCTTTCTTCCAGGCATTTATTGTCAGAGAACTGAATGTTGATAATGCCTCTGACATGGCTAGGCCACTAGGCCAGACCATTGCTCCATCCTGTCCATCATTGAGGTCACTTCAACTCCGGTACAGGAGGTGGGCGAGGGCCCAGATAAGAAGGCACTCATCGCAGTCTTTGGTGACATTATGGCATCACGGAATCCAAAGACACCTCTCCCATTCGAACTCAGGTTGAGCTTTGACGAAGTGCCTAAGTCAAGCTGGTCAATTGGCCCAACGGAGAAATTCCTGCATTTAGAGAATCGGTTATTTGCAATGGGCCATGTGAGGCTTATGCTTGGTATCTCGACTCTACATGGCATAATCCCCATATCAGGAGACTTGCCTCTGGATCGCGTTGTTCCATTACCTTTGAAGGAGGCGGAATATCTTGTTTTGTGGGATTATCGCCCCAGCACTTTTGCTGAGTTTCAGTTTACTCATGAATATATAGAACTGATGGTACATAACTATGTCCGACCGCCACTGCCACCTTCACTGCCTTGTACTTTGCCCCTTTTTTCTGCACTCAGGGTCCTGGTAGTGGAAAGGGTTAATCCTTCATTTTTGGCTGGCCACACCTTCCACAAGCTCGAGAAGTGCAGGGTGGTGAAATCACCTGATTCTTTTCTTCCCTCTCCAAGTCTGTTCACAGAGACAGAGATGCCTGTCTGCACAAGAGTAGATATAGATGATCCCTACTTGCTTGCCACCTTCAAGCTTCCACAGATCCGTGAGGTGGCCCTGGACTTTTCACATCCAGAGTGCAGCATGATTTGGGAGAAACATATTGCAGTGAATGCAAATTTGTCGGGGTTGAATCTCCTGTATATGAAGAAATGGCCGCTTAATGGAGATCTGATCCCAATCCTTCGATCATTAGCATCGCTTGAAACTCTGATTTTCAGCTCTCGGCTTGGTGTAGTCCCATTCAAGGCCTTTCTTCCAATTGGTGTATATGGGACCTCTGGACTAAAACAAACGAGTGGTGAGGGGCAGAAGTCGCGACTTCTCTGTCCTAGGTTGCAGTGCTTACGGGTCGAGGGCCAAAATCCCTTGGTGAAACCCAAGCTGATCCGGATACTGAGGGATATTGTCACTCTTCGTGCAGAGTGTGGGTCTCCCTTGAAGCACTTCACTTTCTGGCCGCAGCCTGGAAGACAGCTTGAGCTGATTGGGAGGAATGGGGACATTACGATGGAAAATGTTGTCCAGCTTGAGGAGGCTGAGGAATTTAAAATGGATATCTCGCTGTCGCTTGAGTAGTGTTCGTCTCATGACCAAAATAGCTGTTGGAGTACATGTAGATAATGCCCTCCTGTCCGTATGGAGATTCCCGTTGTTTGAGATGTCTCACACAAGGCCCGTTTTTATCTCGTACTCGCGAAAGGAATCTCCTCACAAGATGATAGCATCAATTACAAAGGGGATTTAATTTTCTACGATTGTGGAGCAGGTGGGTGCGCACGAGAGAGAATTTTGCTAGGCAGGCAGGCAGGAGCATGTACGATCAAGCAAAGTGCGACAAAGACTGTGCTCGCTGTCTCTAGCATTCTCCATGCTCGTTCTCCCAGCGTTGAAGTCAGTGTCATTGAGCCGATCCGGTGCCACCGACCTTTCCGACAAGATAAAATTCACGCGCACAACTAGCACCTATCAATAAAGCGGAAATACCTACTCACACAGAGACTCCATTACCACTGTTAATTACATTCTTCAGGGCCGCTCATGAACTAGATACCCGACTCCAGGGCACACCGTCCAAAGGATTTTCGGCCCACTGGCGAGCCCTGCTGCTGGCGCTACGGTGCATGGCGCATTCCCTCCCTTTTCCACCAAAAAAATACATAGATACCCGACTCCTCGCTTTTCGCTACCACCTGCTGGTACGGGTTATCCCTCGTACAACCATAGTGGTCCAGTATTTTCAACTCATACAACTCCCCGAAGCGATCAACCTTATCACAGAACTTGCCGTTGGCTTTATCACGTCATCAGGTGTCAGCCCCCATCGTTTCTCTGGCATCATCGGTACTGGTATTCCTTCCTGATCCCATTGAATCGTCCAGAGGTTCACCTTTCGCAAATTGTCACAGTCAACCGGAGTGACTGGAGTAGTCATCCGGCGGGGCTAGGCATTTGCAAAGGGGGTTATCCGAGTTGGTGGAAAAAGGGCCGGGCTATGAAGAAGTCCTCTTCAAGGTGGTATTATTGACATCTCACTATGCCAGAGGTTTCCCTTCGGCTCGCCTCGATGTTGGGAGGACCAGGAGAGGGGAGCAATAGCTATTGGTTCCGACTCACGAAAAGTGCCATGCGACCCACAAGCCGAATATTTCTTGCGGAGAGTGCACAAAGTGTCGCCATTCTAGCCGCACTGAGTGGGGAGTATCTTTCGGCGATGGTTCCACACACAGAAACCGCAGAAACCAGCAGAAATTCCTAAAATTCAGAGAAATTGAACCTGGCTGGAATCACTGGTCTTCATTTTGAATGATATTATACTGTAAATGGATGTTCCATGCACACAGATTTAGTGCATGTCTGCTGGACAAAAGAGTCGCGTTCCCTATCAGCCCTCGATTCATACTCGCTGTGTGGTCTAATAGGATGTTCAGTCGATGTAGTGTAGTTGAGTACGATGTCGAGATACGAATGCGATGCATCGAGGGTGTAATGTGGCAGGTGGCAGGTGGAGACAATCGAACATTGGAGGGGCCAAATTAGGGTCTAAATCGGGATTCAAATCGTGGGTCCAGTCCTCTGTGATGACGCACCAGCCTTGTCTATTTGGCCAGAAATGGTGGTGGGGACCTTGCCACTCAGCGACGTTATTGCCTTGGTGACGAACTGCCCATGGTCAGTGGATCGGATCGACTTGGCAGCTGTCATCTGCTTCTCAAATAACTTGAATTCCAGCTTACTATTAAGATAATCCTACTCCGACATCTCCCTTGTTCGAAAATTTCCGTGTTCCATTGACATCAAGCTTGATCCCGTTCTCCGCCCACAGCTGTCCGCCCACCTCTCGTCCGTAGGTGGACAACCGAGCAACTGGTGTCAGCTACAATTGAGATAATTTTCAGTTCCACAAATCCACCCAACGCTATCCTTGAACGACGTCACAATGTTTGTAACCACTGCCCTCCGTCGCTCGCCTGCACTCGCTCGTGCGTTCAGGGCCAGCACGGCGAAGCGGACGATCATATCTATGGTTGAGCCTGCCAAGGTGTGTATACACGAGGATTGCGGATGCAAATGGCACGAACTAGGGATTCGACTCCTTGTAATTTGGCCGAAAGGCAAATTAAAATCTGGTATTGTGCCACCCCGGGCCATAGGACAGGATCACTCTAGCGGAGTTCGGGTTCGTCGTTCCGATCCCGATTATTCGGAGACGTTTGGTTTCAGCTCGGTCTCGGGACGATGCTGTGCATCAAATCTGCCCTTAGGGTGCACTGACGCTCCGTTAAGCGAATAATGGAGTCAGAGTGCGAGATAGCTGAGGTTAATTGAGGTGTCTCGGCTTGTTTACACCGCGATTTGCTAGATGGGCAGCGCAGTGAAATGATATAATCGACGCCCACACGCGGTTTAAGAGGCCGTATATCATTTACATTGGCCAGAGTCGCCGAACGACCTGTTGGTTCCAACTAAACGGATCGCGATGCCGACCTCTCGCCATCCTTGCATTATTTCCTCCCGCCTCTCAACCTTCACCTGTCTCCTACTGACCCCTGTCAGTACACAGCAACTGCCCTAGCCACAGGTGCAGGCCGCGATGGTATCACCAAAGTAACAGGCGACGTCCACAGCCCACTAGACACCCCCATCACGCTCGCGATGCCCAAATCCCTTGGTGGAACAGGTGTGGGCTCTAACCCCGAGCAGCTCTTCGCCGCAGGCTACGCGGGGTGTTTCCTCGGTGCCATCCAGGCTGTCGCGCGCAACGCTGGCAAGGACGCCAAGGATGCGACAGTGAACGTGAAGACGCACATTGGTGCGAGTGACGGTATGCCAGGCTTTGCGCTTTCTGTCGAGATTGAGGTTGCCGGGGTTAAGGATGAAGAGATTGTTAAGAAGGCGCATGAGGTGAGTGATAGGTCTCTTGGATATGAGGTGATGATGGAACTAATGGGCTGGTTGTAGCTATGCCCATATTCTAGGGCGCTCCAGCACGGCGCGAAGACTGTCGCCCGCGTCGTATAAAATATAGACCATGTAGACACCCAAGGCATACCGTGTCGCTTTTGCTGTTTAAAACTCGTCTTAATCTGACTTTCATTAGCGAGCCATCGCACTCTGGTTCAAGCGTCTTGTTACAATGCTGGCTCGTGCCTCACAGGATGTCTAAAAGTGATGCTATAAATCTCGACCTGGTCATTATCTCAGTCCTTCGCCTCTTTATACTTCGCATCCGTGTGCTTGATAGAATAGTCGGCAGCTTCTACAGCCTGGATCGCATACACGTTGTCAGTCACCGATCATGGACATCTGACATCGGATAGGTAGCGGTTAGGACGACGTGGCATAAGACAAAACCCACCCTGCCGATGTCCCTCCCAGCACTGCTCTGCTTCGTCTCTTCGGTCTTGCCACCAAAGTAAGCTACATGAACCCACAGAATCAGTCCTATATCCGAAAATACGAATCACCTCGTTTATGCTGCCTTGGAGTGGTTGCAGCAAGCACGCATTCAGTGAGAAATTTCACTCACCCCCCCGTTGCTCAGCGTCCATCTTCACATTAGCCGCACCTTCAGGCTTGTTCGTTGCCGAGGCACCGAGGGTCTTTTCTTCGCCTGTGAACTCGAGCGGTGGCGATTGAGTGCCGGACATATTGTTGGGCTGATTCTGGGAGGGGGACGAGATTGTGTGTGTTGGTGGTAGGGATAGTTCAGGTTATGAAGCCCTTTGATGGAGGAGCGATATGACGCAATCGACGTCATGCACCGAGCATGGGCCTGACATGGGACTTCTGCTGCCCATAAAGACTCTGCCTATAAACGCAACCCATAGGCCGAGTCGCAAGATAGGCCCGAGAGCATACGCCTTCCAAAATGTAGTATGGGTGCGAGCCAGAAGGCGGTGATATCAAGCAGGTGGTATATTCCCCCTATGTGTTTCGTGCAAAGGTTCCAGGCATGAATGACGCCCTGGTATCGAAGAACGGCCGGGCTCTCCACACGTTCCCCGAATATTGGGACAATCTATTTCTCCTAAATTTGGCGCGCGAGGGAGCTGTGCTTCAACCAGGCACAGTGTACTTAGTCTATATGAGCTTGATATACTATTCGGGTGAACCTCCTCAATTCCTTGGCATTTATGTTCATATTCAATGAGGAAACCAACTATACAGAGGAAGTACATCAGGATATCTAGAAGTCTATGTCGTATCGTGGAAATGAAGGGGCGTGGAAATATTACAGTGATGATGCATGGATGTCGCAAATCTCGATCGAGCCTTAAAGGGGTCGGTGAATAAGGGGCCTTATAGACGGCCTTATAGAGAGGGTGATATATAAACCATGTAGTTCTAGTGCTGCTATGTGTTAGACGCCAACGTATGAGATCATGCGAACACGCCAAAGTGGTGGGAGAGCATACCAGCCGACAGCTTGTACTTCTTGCATTTACTGCACCCAAACCTGGGGTTGGTGCTCATGGCAGTAGAATTGTTGACCGGAGCGGAGTTCAATTTCTCTGTTGTAACTATCCAAACAAACAGACTGATATCCATTCTGGGCCACAGGGCCTTTGGTATGGAATATGATTTGTTATATGATGGTATCTCTAAGTCACTTATACAATCGCCCATTCGCCCTGCCATCTGCCATCTGTCGGCTGTCACGGAGCACACCCGTGTCAGCGAGTTGGGGGTTCAATAGCTCCAAGTATTCAAATCGACGCCGTCTCTTTATCACATATGAACAAATACAAGAGGCGAAGGTCGCAGGTCGAAACCTTTGGATATGAGTCGTGACGTTTCTAGAAAATGTTGGCCCTGACACCATGATTATTGGCCAACGTGATGTATCAAATCCAAAGAGAGCGAACGTCAAGTATCACAGAACATCATAGCAGCTTTATATTATCCTGAACTAACATTTGTTGGAGCATTGATGTTCCACTAGGGGTACGGGTACGCCAGCCGTTGTTTATAGCCAAGCTAGTCGCTCTCATAGCAGTAATACGCGATGCTTACTTGGTCATGAATACTTTCACGCACACGAGCAGCACTTGGCTTGAAAGCGGTCTTGAGGAAATGTCCCATGTCGTCTCAACGCTGTGTCTGA
>Ga0307515_10003621_pt1 | contig 32454 bp, 37 predicted proteins | sample 17_EM_MG_FD_194513 | JGI IMG/M metagenome (GOLD analysis project Ga0307515, IMG submission 194513) | Populus trichocarpa ectomycorrhiza microbial communities from riparian zone in the Pacific Northwest, United States - 17_EM | ecosystem: Host-associated > Plants > Roots > Unclassified | place... | reverse complement strand
ATCACCTTTGCCACCAGCTTTGTCTGCAAAGGACCTCCCTGGAGGAAGAACTCAAATCTTAAATGTCCGCCGAATCCGGAGAATCAACCGTCATCCAGTCGAAAGCGACAATGATAGCACACCTGAAAGCATTTCGGATACTGATAATTGGCTTAACTGGAATGGCGACTTGGATAATCCAAATGCCAGTGAAGAGGATTGTGCAGCGGACTATGAATGCGATATAGAGCACAACAATGGCATCGAGGATCCGGAATGCCCAGAGCAGCAGGATGTGAGCGCCGTGCCAAATGTGCCCGGATTGGTTCGGCCGACCCGGAAGTCAAAGAGACAGGCTGAAAAGGTGTTGGTGATGGTCAATGCAGTTGAAACGCGGAGAAATAAGGGAGGAAAAAAAAAGTAGCACAGGATGCGTCAATGGTTCACCAGCTTTATGTAGCTTGACTGAGAGTTTCAGTTAGAGATGTATTATGGGCGAATGGTAAGAAGTAGCTTGTGAATATCGGTTCATAAATAGATGCATAGCAGGCGCAATGAATCTTTTGGCATGATACATCAATTGTAGTCGTGTGAGAGTGAACAGTGCAACAAGATTACTCCGCTCGGCTTTGCCACAGGGCCGAGTCTTAAGCAAGCAGAAAGACAATCGATAAAGTCAAATCAGGATGAATACAATTATTGACGGCAGCAGATGTTGAATGGACAATACGTTAAAATGAGCGTCAACGGAGTGTCAACGATTTGTGGTCTTGTATCTACAGTAATTCACCAGAGACTTGGTCGTTGTTATGTATAACGGACGTATTGGCAGCTTGTATTTGTAAAAGGGATAGCAACACAGTCACCGCCCCATCCTTAACATGAGCGTCAACGGAGCGTCAATGATTTGTGGTCTTGTAAGTACGGTAATTAACCAGTGACTTGGTCGTTGTTACGCATAACGGACGTATTTGCCGTTTTTATTTGCAAAAAGGATAGCAACACGGTCACCGCCCCATTCTTAGCATGAGCGTCAACGGAGTGTAAACGATTTGTGGTCTTGTTAGTACGGTAAAACAGCAGTGACTTGGTCATTGTTATGCATAACGGACATATTGGCCGCTATTATTGGCAAAAAGGATAGCAACATGGTCACCGCCCCATTCTTAGCATGAGCGGCAACGGAGCATCAACGATTTTTAGCTTTGCCTCTTGAGTAAGTTATGTTCCGATTGGTTGCGGACATCCATCTATGAGATATTGGCAGCCTTGACTCGCAAAAACAACAGCGACATGCTCCCTGCGGCATCCTGAGAATGAGCGTCAACAGAGCGTCAACAGTGTTAGGACTTGCATATTTCGTAATCAAGGCGTCGCGCGGATCTTCGCGTGCATAACAGTATTATTGACCCCCTTGCTAGCCAAATATACCATATATCGAAGGTGAAACACAGATACCAAATTAATCGACATTGCAAACTGCTCAACAAGTAAAAGCACATTGTTGGTTGCTGTAAATGCGATTTCGATAAGATACTATTAACACACTGCAAATTCAAGAGCCTTATATGAATCTATAGATGGACCCGCTGGGTGACCCGCTGACAACCCGCCCAATTCAGACTGGTTGGGAGTTTACCATGGAACCATATCCAAGTAGGCAGTTCGGGTTTATTGAAGACCCGGACCGCCAATTTGGCAACGGTTCGGTTTGGACCCTGACCCGGACCCGTAGTGACAGTCCGGAACCGTTGCTAACACTAGCTGTGGGTGAGGAGACTCCACGCCCTCCTGTTGATCCTCCATGCCAGTTGCTGCCCTGGGCCCTGCTCCAGGTGTGCCACTTGTCAAATTGCGGCCTGTCAGTCCCTGAAGACTGCCACTGTCATCACTCCACGCATCTGTAATGTTTCTCTCTTCTCGATTGCCACTTGACGCGCGAGCCCGATTGCCCACAGTTCAGCGTCGAAGACCTACATGGGTCCAGTGCCCAGAACGCTGGTGCGAGAGCTTCATGCATTTCCGTTTATACGCACTGCTGCGGCTCCAACTTAGCCATCGTCGGGGTGCAATCCATCTGTCCACCTCATGCAGACGCCTGCGCCGCTTTTGGCTTTGTTCTCGCTGGCCCAGCGCTGCACAGTGCTTTTGGCTGCAGTGGTGTTGTCCAGAATGGTGATCCTTACCACTGCTTCTTTGCCTGGCGCCGGCCAGTACTTGCCTTCAGTTGTCCGGCCATGTTAATGCTCTTTCCTGACTACGATGTATATCGGTGCACTGGAAGAGAGGTTTCTGTGTAGCTCCTTTAGGTTGCTACTGCATGCGTTTTCTAGTCTCGCTGCAGATCGCTGTTGTCTGGAGCCTAAGGTTTCCGGCACCGGTGTAAGCGCTGACTCTCTCATTAGTGCACCCCGCAGGGTCATGGGCAGTGCGCCCAGGATGGATGTTGCTTGTCCATTGAGGAGGAGTTGGAGGTTGTCTCACCTGCCTACTTCCCTGGGGTCCCACTGGAGCTCGCTCCCATCCAGTGCGACCGCTTGTACGCACTGCACTTCGATGGCGCTTAAGCTTTCAAGAACAACACCGTATGTCTTAGTTAAGGTTTGGAGTCTGGCTTCTGCTACCCTGGCTTTCTTCATGCATCAGGTATGGTGCTCCTTGAACAACGGATGTACGTCCATTAAGATGCCCAGCGAGTGTGTCACCTGTGCGTTGAACTGTAGGGACCCGTTTCTGACTATTATCTTTGCTGACAGTTTTCGCCGAATGTGTTGGCTGTGGCCTTGTCTGCGCCTGAACAGCGCCACCTCTGTCTTTGCCGTGTCGAACTGTAGCCCTCATCAGCTTGCCCACTCGATGCTCTTTGCTGTGCATCTCTCAAGTATCGAGATGACATGGTTGACAACGCTTCCGGTTACCACCCAGCCGCGGTCGTCTACACATGATAGCACCTCGGCCTCAGATACATACTCTTCGACCAACTTGATTATTCCTAAGCTTTAGATCGCAAAGAGAATCTGTGACAAAGGTGAGCCTTGCGGGACCCCTGCCCCCACTCGGTGTGTTTCCCTGGCATTGCCCTCGATTATCATCTCCACAGTTCATTCTAACAGACAGCTCTCCATCCATCATATAAGGTTTCCGTCCAGTTCCCTGACCTTCAGCAAGTTGACTAATCTTCCTTTTGCTACGCTCGGGAAGGCTGCCATGATATCCATGAAAAGAAGGCCTGTTATGTGGCCGTCTGTCCAGGCTGCCTGAGCTCTGTCAATCATGATGGCGGCTGCATCAATGGCTGACCGTCCATTCCTGCTTCCGAATTATCCATCGCTCAGTATCCCCATTCATTCAGCCTCTTCTGACAGCAGCTCTGCAGCTACTTTCTCAACCACTTTTCCCATGCAGCTCAACAGCCATATGGAGGGGGAGGCCATCAGCTCTGTATAGTCGTCTTTGCAAGGCTTGCAAACCACCACGCTGCTAGCCTGCTTCCATACCTCTGAGTGTCTTCCCATGCGAATTACCGCCCTCGTCAACCTCACGATCCTCTCTTTGTCCCACTGCCAGAGCAGCCATATAGGCCCAACAGACAGCTTTTCTGGTCCCGGTGCTTTCAAGACTGACTGTGAGAATAAGGCTCGCTGGACTGCTTCCTCAGTGAGGCATGTGTGTGCGCTTCCGGCTGGAGGTAGCTCGTAGTACTGGTCAAAGCCGTCCAGGGGAAAGGATTCGTGCCTCAGCATCTCCTCCTTCTCGAATGATGTGTTTGCTTGCTTGCCTTAGCTGTCTGTTAAGGCCTCCACGGTCATGGCTGCTCGAGGATTCGCGTATCGTGCCACTCTCCAAATCTCGCCTCCCCTACGGTTTTGCAAGTAATCGCCTCCCATTTTTCTCTTGGACTGCTATATGGACTTCTGGGGCTCTGCCTTCTCCCGGGCAGCCTCCTGCGAGTTCTGTCTTCTCCTTCTGTCTCTCCTGACTGTCCTTCTTCTTTCTTTGATGTCGGCGTTCCATCACATCTTTGACCTGGCCCAGATCCTGATTTTCTTTGCAGTGGCGTCAAGAACGCTGCTCATTGCTTCCTGACACCATGCGGCCTCCTGCTCTACCTCATCCACTGTGCACTCTGCATCTAGTTGAGCTCTCTCCTTCACTAATTCCATCCATTGCTTCTCCGCTGCTTCCATGTCCTTCTCTGCAATCGCAGCTAAATTCCACCCTACTACCCTCTCATGTTCCGCCTCCTCCTGTCTGACTACCCCCACCTGCCATTCTATAACCTCATGGTCGGACCTAGTGGCGTGGTCATCGGCCAGTATGGTACACTTTAGTATTGGTTGATTGGCCAACGTCAGGTAGATGACCGACTCGCCTTGCTGGTCCGCTCTGGCCCAATGGTGGGTGGCACTGCCGTCATTCGCAATCTCCAGTCCATTCTCATCAATCACGATTTCCCAGAAAGCAGCATTCCGCGGCACTTGGCATCTTGGGTCCCATTATTTGCTGTGGGCGTTGGAGTCTCCTGCCACGACAGTGCTGCCCCTCCAAATCACTCACTGCCAGTCCAACTGTCATGCCGATCTCTCTCTCTCTCCCGACTGCGCGTCTTTTTGATCGTAAACATTGACAAGCTCGTAATCTTTTCACCTCTGCTCCTGACATAGGTAGCAATAACATCGTCATTAGCCCCTCTGCTCAAACCCGTCCACACATCAACCAGCAGCCCACTCCCCTTCCGTATCGCTATCCAAACTATGTTTCTTTTTCCTATTGTGTATGCCGAATGGCTGATCCCAATCTCTCAACTTGCTCTTGGTGGCTCTTCCAAGCACACTACATCCGCCCTGCATTCGACTCCCGTCTCCAGCGCCACAATGGTCCACTCGTATGTGATTCCGCAGTTGTACTGAATCACTCTAATCATTTGTATCCAGGGCTCCCATTTCAGTCTCAGTTTGGGTATAAGTCGCAGTCCTGGGCGCAGTGTCTGTCTCGGCCATCGTGACGTCCCTTGCCTCCCATGCTGCCTCCCATCAGCAAAATATAATTCAGTCGCTGGGAGCCTCTAGGAGTGTCTGATATGATGTGGAGTGTAAACTTAGATGCGTCAATTTCAGGAGTATCAGACCCTAGGAGGGCATTCCTGCCGGCCTTCAGAGTAACTGGGAGCGCCTACGACAAGCCTGGGAGCACCTGGGAGCCCCAGCGACATGTCTGGGAACACCTCGAATCACAGTAGAGCAGTCTGGGAAGAACAACATCTTCATTGGGAACGCTGCCGGTGCGTCTGGAATAGCTACTACTTATCGTTCAACAATTGTTAACACTCATGTATTCAGTTTGTATTCTCATCTATGTATCTATTTATCTATATAGCTACCCATCTACACAAAGTAAATCCGGACTGCCAGCAGGCAGAGCTTGAGAGCGATTTGAGGAGCTCCTGAAAATGACGATCGACTGAACTCAGAGATACACTGCGAGGCCATGATCAACCGAGTTTGGAGATGCACTTGGAAGCAGTAATCGACCGTATTTGCAGACACTTGGAGGCCGTGATCAAGGGAACTCAAAGATGCACTGCGAGATCGCGATCGAGTGAGTTTAGAGATGCACTTGGAGGCCGTGATCGAGCGAGTTCAGAGATGCACTTAGAGGCCGTGATCAAGCCAGTTTGGAGATGCACTTGGGGGCCGTGATCGAGCCAGTTTGGAGATGCACTTGGAGGACGTGATCAAGCCAGTTTGGAGATGCACTCGGAGGCCATACTCGAGCGAATTTGGAGATGCACTTGGAGGCGATGATTATGCGAAGTTGGAGGCCGTAATCGGGCGAGTTTGGAGATGCACTTTGGAGGCCGTGATTGTCACGGCGCAAGAAGGTACGAAGGTACTTGGGAAATATAGAAGAAAGATACGGAAGGTGTGGAAGGAATTGTGTTACGGATAGGCGGAGACGTTGGAAGACGCGAAGGAAGCGGCGAGATGGTGGCGGTATAATTTATGTAGATAAAGAAGTGAGTTGAGGTGTTGCGACGTCAGGAGAGGTGGCGTGGTTGTTATGATAAGGAATAATGAAGTGGTGTGTAAGATCATGGGATGAGATTCGGATGGTACCTCGGAGCATGAAGAATGGTTCGAGGGTGGCAGATGAATTGTATATAAAGAGAGTGTTGATAGTGTTGGAGGGTTTCCTTTTCTTCTCTCTTTACTCGTTCTCTTGTATAGCAAGCAATAGTACGACTTTGAAACATATTTTGATCTTTGTTCCTCGATACGCACTTCGAGTTCAGTCCTGCAACATCCACATCACCTGCGCCCGATCCCGCCCGTTACAGTGATCGAGCGAGATTGGATGAGTACTTAAAGTCGCTCGATGGACGGCGCGCAAGGTGCTAACACTCTATTCATCAGTTAGGTGACTCGCAAATGTCAGAATGTGACAAGTTGACTTTACCTTTGAGCTCGCATGGAGAGCTAGCTGATGGCGGTCGATCGTGTAAGGAGGTACGCCCGAAGCTGAAGCTACATTCAGGGGTCAACTCATAATCATCAGAATGAAAGGAAGACAAACACTCTTGGGTGGATGCTGTACTCGGTGTATGCTGTACTTGGTATATGCAGTAGTTGGTGTATGCTGTACTCGGTGTATGTTGTACTCGATGTATGCTTTACTAGGTGTCAACTCATGAGCATGGCATGGAGGGATCGAGAGGGATGACTTAACATTGTGTTCTGCGATGATGGTAGAGTTGTGGACGAGAATGAGAGAGATAGGGGATGAAGATGAGAACGATGTGGAGGATACGAGCGGATATGACAAATCAGGGGTATGACTTGCCTGATCGGGTTGGGAAGAGATGGTATCGGTGTAATTACACGCCGGATCAGGACTCGTACCTGCCATATCGGGGATGGTAAATTTACTCGCACACGAAATTCTCTCAGTCCCAGTTTCCCATGATGATCTGCCCCATCTCTCTTCTTCTTGTCCTCAACTCTACAATCACCTAAGAACACGAAGTTAAGTCATCCCTCTCTATCTCTCCATGCCATGATCAACAGTTAACACTGAGTACAGCAGACACTGTGTGCAGCACACACCGAGTACTGCATACACCGCGTACGGCATCATTCCAAGATTGACTGTCTACCGCTCCCAGCCAGGCTCTCAGCCGACCATGTTTTACTCAATTCTCTACATTCCCACGATTACGAGTTAACCAATGAATACAGTCTCAGCTGCCGTCGCACCTCCCTACCGATCTACCGCCTTCAGATCGACCACCGCCAAGTACTCCACTCTCGATCGATCAAGGCCACCAAGTGCATCTCCAAACTCGCTCCATCATGGCCTCCAAGTGCATCTCTGAGTTACACGATCTCGGCCTCCAAGTGCATCTCCGAACTCGCTTGATCACGGCCTCCAAGTGCATCTCTGAGTTACTCGATCTCGGCCTCCAAATGCATCTCCAAACTCGCTTGATCACGGCCTCCAAATGCATCTCGGAGTTCAACTTGATATCGGCCTCCAAGTGCATATCTGAGTTACTCGATCTCGGCCTCCAAATGCATCTCCAAACTTGCTTAATTACGGCCTCCAAGTGCATCTCTGAGTTACACGATCTCCGCCTCCAAGTGCATCTCCAAACTTGCTCTATCACGGCCTCGAAGTAGTGTTAGCAACGGTTCCGTTTTCGGACCGTTTCTATTATAGCGGTTCCATGACAACCCGGACCTGGCCGGTTCGGTCCGGGTTTGTACAAAACGGTTCCCTCAAGCAGGTCCACGAATATTCATCCGATAATTTAGGGTTTGGTACGTGAAATACGCAGCTGCAGACGGCGCATCTTTTGGTGGTCTCCGATTTATGATATCTTTAAAACTCAGCAAGCGGCTTTGAGATTACTGTCATTTTTGGGGTAAAAACCAGGTTTTTGGGCGGCCGCTTGCTGAGATTTAAAGATATCGAAAATCGGAGATGGCCAAAAGATGCGCCGTGCAAAGCTGCATATTTCACATACCAAACACTATACTCTCTGATCAATATTTGTGGCCTTAAAGTGATGGTTAGCTTAAAAAATCGTCGATTTTTGATGGGGTAAGGCCGTTGCCATGCAGACCTATAATACCCGCCGGGTACAAAACTGGAACCGTTGCTAACACTACCTCCAAGTGCATCTCTGAGTTACTCGATCACGCCCTCTCAGTGCTTCTCCAAACTCGCTCGATCACGGCCTCCAAGTGCATCTCTGAGTTCAACTCCATCTCGGCCTCCAAGTGCATCTCTGAGTTGAACTCCATCTCAGCCTCCAAGTACATCTCCCAACTCACTCCATCGCGGCCTCCAAGTACATTTCCCAGTTCATATGATCACGGCCTCCAAGTGCATCTCAAAGTTCTCTCAATCAGCGTCTCCAGGTGCTCCTGCGATTACGCCCCAGTGCCATCTGCAGGCGGATTGGCTGTTTGTATGTATATATATAGAGAGACTTAGATAGATAATACATGCCATATGATGATGTAGCGAATCTTGTGACTCTAACAAAGACGAATCTGATACACGAAATGCCTCGTGCTTATGGAACCCTAAGAACCACTGCTGCGAGAAATACGGCACTAAGTCTCCCGCAGAGCTGCGCAGAGGTCTCAAGCTTCTCTCGAAGTCTCAGCTGCTCTAAAATTTGAGTATCCTAAAAGTCAAATCTTGTAACATCTTGAATGCACCTCCATAACTGCAGGTGCTTCAGGAGCACCTCAGAATGCTCTTTCAGAGTCTGAGAGAACTTTGCTTAGCTCCAGGGGGGCCTGGGAGCATCTGGAATCACTTGGAAGCACCGGTGAGGTCTGCGGGAGTGTCTGGGAGGTTTGCTTGTCGGTTCCTGACCGATTTACATTTTCCTGATGCCTCTTCTTCGTCCACATCCGCCATCTCTTCTTCATCTCCCCCTCCTTCCGCCACCTCCTGGGGCCTAGGGCGAAAAACCACTCAGGTCGAGCCTGTGGTGAAGTCCTGAGCTGCACTTGTTGACGCTCGTCCTGCTAGGCCAATTTTTCCACTCTACTGCGGCGCTTAGGTGGCTTCCCTCGTCTTCACGCACCTGCTGCTGAACGAGACCTGATTACCCTTGCAATTCGGGCACTTCTCTGGCGTGTGGCCACAGAGTAATTGCTGAGTTGCATTGGATCCCATCACATTGCACTTGTGTTCGCTTATCCGGTAATGGGCTGAGCAGTTGCGACATGCGTGCTTACTGCCGCACTTGTTCTCGATGTGGCCCCACCCACAGAAAAGCTCACACCTGCAGTCAGGTCCCTCATTCGGATACAATTCGACTCGGTACCACATCCCACCGCCTTCATACCTTTCTTGGCTATGCTCTGTGCCACCGTCCTCCCCTTGAGGACAAAGACTGCCAATGACGTGGCAATTTCTCCGTTCTGCCTCCTGTCCCTGATGTACGGGGTTCACCAGCCACCATACTTGGGTAGGCATCACTATCATCAGCAAAAAATAATTCTGTCCGGGCAGAATGGCTCTGTCAAAGTGGACGCGGTCCGTCAGAGCTGTCTGAGACATCCCGGTGGCGGCTTACTCTGCGCCCGGCGCCTATACCACGCGTCTCATTGCATATCACCCTCCCATTGCAGTTTCACCATTTCTTGTCAATCTGTCGGTCTCATATGTTTAGCGAACACTCGGGCGTTGGAGGACATCTGTGCCCATACATCGGAATGCGTTCATTGGGCACGCGTTTGCATCAGGATTGCAATTCAATGGGTGACGCTGTGAAAACCTCTCCTTGTGTTCCTTCTACCTGCGCGCAAAATGCAATTCTCTCTTTACTAATTATATACATCATTCCAAGTCGCCAGATCTATGTAGCTATTAACAATCCATTGCTCATTCTGTCCGTCTCCAGTCTTACCACTAGCAGCTATCCCTGGAATTATGTGCGTGCAGCCGACGATGTTTCCCCCGCTGAAAACTTGCAAACCAACTGCTGCCGGTGTGTTTCTCACTTGTACATATTTCGAGACCGGATCCAAGTCACCTGAGTTTTCAGGTTTTGTGGTGTGCGGCAGGGCTTGCCAGTACTCAGCGAAAGCTCCATCATGGTTCAGGAGCTTGATTTTGAATAGTCATTGCAGTTGCCACGGGAGACGACCATTCAGTGCACCATAACATCTTCCTGGGTGTTGCTTTACCCACACCCAGTCGTTCCGTCAGTCCCCTCCCCGCCAGCTCTGGCTTCCTGTGCATCGACACATCTGAGATATGCATTCACCATCTTAACCCTGAACTTGAACCTTGATACCAGGGTATATACAGAGCTCCATTGCGTGCAGTTGTTCATTCAATATATATGTTTTGTTACGTCTCTTATGCTTGAGAAACTCCTGCGTGCCGTTGTATATTGTCACACGGTGCGTTGCGTCTGGCATGTTGTCAAGTAGTGCTCTGAAGTCTTTGAGCATAGCATCAGGATGATTTCCATCACGGTGGTTTTGGGGTCCCATGAATTCGGGCTTTGGGTATGACTGGGAGCTCAAGGGGGCAGCCATATCTGCGCCGGAAGGGAGGACTTTGCAGGTGGCAGCGCAGTTCCCTCGACGCTGAACAAGGGCTTGGAGATTGAGCTCTCTGATTTCAAAGCAGAGACAGCGACGCTGAAAGGTGATTACTTGCGGCAGGTAGTTGACATTGTGATGGGAGGGGTTCCAACCATCCATAAGATTCGTTTTATATGCTTGTTCATGTCTCTCGGCAGAATACTGTTGCAAAGCTCCCTATCGACGAATCTGTTCGACCCAGTGAGACATCAAGTAGATCTTCGGAAAGTTGAAGTCGGCATCAAACTCCTAGGAAACATCTATCTCATGGCTGATATAAACCCGCCAGGTGTTCATTTTGCGCCAGTTCCTGGACGGCCTCCAAGTTTCAGCATTCCTTTCCTCGTCTACTTTTCGCTTCTTCACAAGCTCCGTTCTCAGAGCATTGGCTGTGGCCTTCGCCTTTTTGCCAGCTCGCCCGAGTAAGAAATCATCTTTGAAGGTGTGAAAACGACACAAGCCATCTTCCATATAGCTCAATGTTGCTTCATCGTGAGATTTATATCGAGCAAACATATAGAATTCTCACAATGCCCGTGTGCACTCAGTTGTGCGATGGGATATGGGACGCTATGCGGGGCTTCCTGCTCGTAGAGACTGCGTTACAACTCCAGGCAGGCACTGGCTCATTTCCTTCATCTCCTTTCCATTCCATCGAGAAACTCCCTTATATGACTTAGTTTTTGGTGTGAGGTCATGGTAAGCAGGCACGGATAACGATATTGCATTGTACTTATCGAGCCGTTCATGCGTCTTCATGAAGTGGAAAAATTCACTTCTGGAGGTGATCAAGAATGCCGATCTGCAATGAATGGAGGAGGTCGGGCTTCAGGAGGTCGCTCACGATACAGGGAATATGTCGAAACATGTTGAATCCTCGGTGAACATGGCGCGACGATAGTTCGGCATTGGCTGCCTTGGTGTTGGCATCGCTGCGCATTCGAGATACGTTGTGATCCGGCCGGGGGTGTTGCTTGTCAGGAGGGACATAATCTCCAAGTTCGTTCTTTGGACACTCACACCAAAAACAGACATGTCGCTCGAGATCATGTAGGTCGCTATACTCAGGGCAATCTGCAAGCCATGCTGCTAAAACCGGTTTGCAACGCCTGCAGTTACCAGCTGTACAGAGAACGTTGTAATACCCGCTGTCGGCGCTGGGATTTGGTTGAAAGGTGAGAGGCTTGAGTACCCACTGGAGTACCTTGTTCAGCACCTCTCGGTCTGTATGCCGCTCCTCATCAAGCCGGTTCTGAGGAATATTGCCATTCTTGATCGGAATCGGCAGGAGAGCGACCATTATGACGCTGTTTGTTGATGGCATATGGCGGAAATATGAAGATAGATTGATAATTGTCATATATACAGGCCACTCTTTCTTGTTGCCAGCAAAATTCGAGCAATGCATTCCGTCGGACATGAAGATCAATGGACCCAGCTTATCCCCTACTCTGGGAGTTGACAAAACATCGGTTAGCACGTCATCATGCTCAGGTATCTCTCCTTACCTATGTCTCCCACCTCCTGTCTGCAGTGTGCATTTCGGTATAGAGGCGTTTCGGTGGCGTATCACTGTTAAAGCAACGCTGAGGGGCGTAAATGTGATGCTCGGCTTACGCTGGCTGCCGCATCAACCATCTCATAGTTTTGATGATGTCTCGACCCCAGTATTTGATAGGGCATTGGAGATTGTCATTCCATTTCATATCCTCGACAGTGTGAAGTTCCCACTCCCCGAGAGCCAGATCATCTGCCATACTAGCCACGAGCTTCTAGATGCCATCCCCGTTGTTGAAGCTTCAGAAACGGAGAGCAGTGTGTTCTTTCTTCAGCACGTTGTCATAGTACGTCTTCTTGCCCCTCTTCTTGATCCCACTCTGGATATATTTGTACTCTTCACGCGTCGCAAACAGACAGTAGGGATTGTTTCGTAGATTCGCCTGAAGGAAACCGTGAGCGTCGCGTGCCCATGGCTCAGCAATGTAATCGCTCAGGGGAGCTCCGGCGCCGGGGTATGTTTCCGTCCGCCGCAGAGGAGGCGGCGGTGGTTGACTCTCCGAGTCTGCGATGTGTTCCAGTTGTTCGAGGTAGGGAAACGCGTGCAAGTCTTCAACTCAATCATTGTTAGAGTTGAATTTACGACGCTGAGAGGGTTTAACGCATCGCGGCGCGCTGCGAACAGTCAGATTCGTCTGTTGTGCAACTTGAACGTGTTCAGGATGGTGTAATTTGATATGTTTCAGTCGCCGGCTGGCTGAGGTGAACTTCTTTCGGCATGAAAATTCAGGGCAATGGAAATGGGTCATTTGTCGCATTCTCGACGACACACCAGGAGTGCAGTATTTACAGTAGGAAGGGACGACAGTTGGTGCTGGACCTGAGCAGTCTGGTGTAGGTATAAGCTCTCGATACTTGAGAGATTTATTGAGCCTCAACACCATCGCAAGGAGGTTCCTTACACACCAGGAGTTGCAAAAACACTGCATGCGTGATGTCCCATAATACTATGAATAAATCAAAATAAACCCTTCGCAATCCAAAACCCTCACAATGCGTGTAATAATCAACACCTGAGATAAATAGATTAGAACAAAGGAAATGAACAAGCCCACAACCCTAACCCAAACGAACAAAACACCTCCACGCGTGCTTTAATCAGTGCCTGAGATGAATATATTACTGCAAAGAAAACTCACAAGACAAGAATGCGAGGACTGGTTCACTCCTCTCTTACCGAGCTTTCCGGGCGCGCCTCAGGGAGAGGGACATCAGGGAGAGGAACCTCGGGGAGAGGGACATCGGGGAGACTGTTGCCACCTGCCGATTCGCCAAGTAGCAGGTGCTCAACATCGACATCCGCGATGTTTCCGCCTCCCTAAGCTTCTCGCAGAGTTTGCGCCGCTGGGCGAGGTTTTTTCCGGCGTCATAAGCCCCAAAAACTCGAGCCCACTGAGGGTAAGAGTCTCCGTAGTTGATAGTCGTGGGCTAGGCTCCAGGGTTTGTGGCTGTGGGACAGGCGCCGGAGGTTGTGGCCGTGCAGTATGCTCCTTCATCTCCTGGCCTTGCTCAGGTAGCACGGTTGGCTCATCGTCTACCATGGTATCAGCATTGTCAGCCGATGTGTTTCCCATCTCTCCCTGGCCAATCGTCCGAGGTTCTTTGCCATTATCCTCATCCTCATCCTCCTCCTCCTCCTCCTCCTCATCCTCATCCTCCTCCTCATCCTCATCCTCCTCCTCATCCTCATCCACCACCTCCTCCTCCTTCTTATCTTCCTCCTTCTCATCTTCATCCTCTTCATCTGCCTCATCTTCACCCTCACTTTCTGTGTCCACATCGCCAGCTAAATCAACACCGTCCGGTGCGTCCAAATCATCCTCCATGCACATATCCACATCAGGATCCAGTTCTGCGTCATATTCGCTGTCCAACATGGTAGAGTCATTATCATCGGAGCAGGAAATTGACACGGCGGGCGATGCTTCTGGCTCTAAATATACCCGCTCTAGTTAGCCCTCCTTGTCCAAGTCTGCCTCTGACATTTTCTTCTGCAACTGCAAAGTGTTAGGGGTTCTCTCCTAATAGTTGTGCGGTATGCCTTTTAGCGGGGGCATATTGATCGCGTCTCAATTGGGCAAGTTTTGACTTGGCGGATTCATTGAAAGCAAAGTGCTGCGGCAGCTGATTCGATGATGCAATACCTTGCCAGATCGAAAGGAGAGGGGTCCTGCCGAGCAAGATGTTCTCAGCCAGATTCATTCTTGGATACTATGAAGGTTGTACATGAGGTACTTCGCAGTCGTGCAAGTAAAGGGCTCTCTGGTTTCCAGTCGGAGGCAGGGCACGTCCGGGTTAGTGAACACCTGAGCACATAGAACTGAGAGATCATGGCGTTGGCAATCGGCCTAAAAAGGACATCCGGCATTGAGTTGAGGAGTTGCTTCCGTAATAATTTAATCAGTGGCAAGGTGCCTTTTGATTAACGCGCATAAAATCTACGTTGGCATAGAGAGGGTATCCCTCAGAAGAGCTATGCGTGATTAATATCAAGAATGACGTGTCACCATGGGGGGTGTGCGTTCTGACCACCAAATAGGATCTTGCGATAAGTTCAAGTCAAAGTTAAGTTGTGGTCTGATTTATGAGCCGATATGATATCATGCCTGAATACGATAACCAAATAGATGCGTGGCTATCGATAGTCGAAGCGCGGGCTGCGGGCCGTCAGACGGTAAGATGCGTGGTTATCTTTGAGGGATTAAATCGTAGTTCAAGTTGGACTATAAAGGGATGACATTGTTCCGGAAATGACAGGGACAAGAGCAGACAGCGAGAAAAGATGATACCTACCAGCGAAGAAATATCCTTATTTATTATTGCGTTTTTATGATACCTATACCTATTATATCTATACCTAGAATCTATTAGCTTTGTGTAGCGGCAGCCCCGCACCTCTGGTTAATCTCCGAAAAGATTTATGCCTGTCACCTTCGAAAACGATAACGAAATTTATTGTTTATGCCCTCGAGAAAGTTATAGCATATGCCAGAAGGACTCAGCAGTTCTTTGTGGCACAGTGCATTTGGTGGCTACCATCCATCGTTGGGTTAGAACAAGGGTTAATTGTTCATATCGATAATCTACGAAAACGATGGGAGATATTGTCAGCCAGGAACGAAGAATCATTGGGAGATTTGGCAGCTTCGGTTCAAGGGGAAGAACGGCAATTTCCTGCGGCTACAAAACACCAAGCCAGAGAAGTATCATCGGTACCACGAGATATTCAGGAACAATCTAGGATCAATAACGAGACACAACATATACATCAGCATAGAGCATCACAAGTTCAACAATCAAATATCGACGATAGCGATCTCAATATTGATAGCTCCGGAGACGAACAGCAGACTCGAATTGTTCAAAGTACCGAGCAGTTCATTTCAGGATCCCGTCGACAAAGGAAGAAGTTAGGAAACCAGAAGCAGGTTGATTCCTTGTCGAAGATTAGGTCAGGGAAGATAGTTAGACCTTTGACTAAGAAGCAAAGAGAACAGTTGCAGTCAATTGCAAAACCTACGATAGAAGAATACTTAAGGAATAGGAAATTGGATCTACGGCCGTACGCACCCATCATACTCAGCGAAGTATTGTTGGATAGGTGTTGTTACCCCTGAAACACAAAGCAATGGCACAAGCGATATCATCTCCCCCTGTGGTTCGCTTAACAATACCTTTCCCTTTACCGTTTCACTTCCCCTTCCCCTTCCCTTTCCCATTCCCGTCCTTTGTTCCCTTCCCTCTCCTGGTCCCTTTCCCAGCCCCCTGCCTATCCTCCTCACTCTCGCCATCATCATGGTCATTCCAATCGCAAGAACGGCTCCTTCCACCGCTGGGTTCACCGGGATCCGCCCAGTTGTCATCATCATCATCCTCATGGATTATCTTATCCCAATTCAGTGTTTTAACGGCCAGGACGTCGCCTGGTTTGTACTGCCGGCAGCTTGGCGGCTCAATCTTTCCCTGGAGATCGTCGCTACCGTACCGAGGGAAACGCTCACCGGTGCGTTCAATGTTCCCCAAGTTGGTTATCTGCGGATTGGAGCTATCGACTTGATCCCTGAGGGCACCGGGGTTGTCCCACCTACAATTGTTCATTTGGTGAGGGGTTTTGTCAAATATTTGCCCCACATATGAGCAGAAGGCAGCCCACCACTCCAGAAAAGGCGAACTCCTGCTCCTGTGGTGCGGCCACATCAGCTGGAATTGTGTAAAGTGGCCAGTCGTCACTGGATCAAGAAAGATTATATCATAAAAGAGGTCGCAGGCCCTATCATCCATGATGCCGCAAACATTGTATATCCGTATGAGTCCACAGATGTGTTGCGAGATGAATCCCTTTATACGGTCCCAATCCAAAGACAGGCGTCGATTTATAACCGATGTTGGCATCTTTGCCCTAGCCTTCCCCTTTCTTTTGCTTCTGCCCTTTGGTGCGATCGCTGTGAGTTAAAAATGAATCGACATCTGAAACGATAGCATTATGATACAGTTGCATGTAGCGGAAGGAAGCCCAGACAGAAAGTGAGGGAAAGTACAAACATCAGCAAAATGTAAATCGGTCCGGAAGCCACATGCAACCCTCCCAGACACTCCGGTAGACCTCACCAGTGCTCCCAAGTGATTCCAGATGCTCCCAGGCCCCCCAGGAGCTAAGCAAAGTGCTCTCAGACTCTGAAAGAGCATTCTCATGTTCTCCTGAAAGCACCTGCAGTTATGGAGGTGCATTCAAGATGCTACAACATTTGACTTATAGGATAGTCAAATTTTGGAGCAGCTGAGACTTCGAGAGCAGCTTGAGACCTCTGCACAGCTCTGCGGGAGACTTAGTACCGTATACCTCACAGCAGTGGTACTTAGGGTTCCATAACCACATGGCATCTCGTGTATCAGAGTCGTCTTTGTTACAGTCTCAAGATTCACTACATCATCATATGTCATGTATTATCTATCCAAGTCTCTCTATATATATACATACGGCCACTCTGGCTGCAGACAGTGCTGGAGTGTAATCGCAGGAGCACCTGGAGACACCGATTGAGAGAACTTACAGATGCACTTGGAGGCCGTCATCGTGTGAACTGGAAGATGTACTTGGAGGCTGCAAGGGAGTGAGTTGGGAGATGCATTTGCAGGCCGAGATCAAGTTGGACTCAGAGATGGACTTGGAGGCCGTGATCGAGCGAGTTTGGAGCTAAATTTGGAGGCCGATATCTAGTAACTCAGAGATACACTTGGAGGCCGTGATGGAGCGAGATTGGAGATGCAGTTGGAGGCCGAGATCAAGTTGGACTCAGAGATGCACTTGGAGGCCGTGATCGAACGAGTTTGGAGATTCATTTGGAGGCCGAGATCCTGTAACTCAGAGATGCACTTGGAGGCCGAGCTCAAGTTGAAGTCAGAGATGCACTTGTAGGCTGTGATCGAGCGAGTTTTGAGAAGCACTGAGAGGCCGTGATTGAGTAACTCAGAGATGCACTTGGAGGGCATGATTGAGTGAGTGTGGAGATGCATTTGGAGGCCGAGATCGAGTAACTCAGAGATGCACTTGGAGGCTGTGATCGAGGGAGTTTTGAGATGCACTTGGAGGCCGAGATCAAGATGCACTCGGAGATGCTCTTGGAGGTTGTGATCGACCGAGTTTGGAGATGCACTTGGAGGCCGTGATCGTGTAACTGAGAGATGCACTTGGGGGCCTTAATGGAGCAAATTTAGAGACGCACTTGGAGGCCATGATCGATCGAGATTGGAGTACTTGGAGGTGGTCGATCTGCAGGCGGTAGATCGGGAGGGAGGTGCGACGGCAGCTGAGACTCGATTCATTCGTTAACTCGTAATCATGGGAATGTAGAGAATGGAGTACAACATGGTCCACTGAGAGCTGAGAGACTGCCTGGGAGAGGGAGACAGTCAATATTTCGATGATGCAGTACGCGGTGTATGCAGTACTCGGTGTGTTCTGTACTCAGTGTATGCTGTACTCGGTGTTAACTTTTGATCATGGCATGGAACGATAGAGAGGGATGACTTAACTTCGTGTTCTGATGTAATTGTAGAGTTGAGGACGAGAAGGTGAGGGATGGGGCAGATCATCAAGACAGACTGGGACTTAGAGAATTTCGTGTGCGAGTCAATTTACCATCCCCGATATGGCAGGTACGAGTCCCGATCCGGCGTGTAATTACACCGATACGAGGTCTTCCCAACCCAATCAGACAAGTCGTACCCCTGATTTGTCATATCCGCATGTATCCTCCATATCATTCTCATCTTCCTCCCGATCTCTCTCTTTCTCGTCCACACCTCTACCAACATCGCAGAACACAAAGTTAAGTCATCCCTCTCTATCTCTCCATGCCATGATCATGACTTGACACCGAGTACAGCATACCTAGAGTACAACATACACCGAGTACAGCATACACCAAGTACAGCATCGACATAAGATTGTTTGTCTTCCTTTCATTCTCATGATTACAAGTTGACCCCTGAATGTAGCTTCAGCTTCGAGCGTGCCTCCTTACATGATCGACCGCCATCAGCCAGCTCTCCATGCAAGCTCAAAGGTAAAGTAACCTTGTCACATTCCCACGTTTGCAAGTGAACTTACTGATGAATTGAGTCTCAGCACCCTGCGCGCCGTCCATCGACCGGCTCTAAGTACTCGTCCTATCTCGCTCGATCACGGCCTCCAGGTGCCTCTTCAAACCCGCTGGATCACGGCCTCCAAGTGCATCTCCAAACTGGCTCGATCACGGCCTCCAACTGTATCTCCAAACACGCTCGATCGCAATCTCGAAGTGCATCTCTAAGTTCACCTGATCATGACCTGCAAGTGGCTGTGCAAATACGGTCGATTACCGCCTCCAAGTGCATCTCCGAACTTGCTCGATCACGGCCTCGGAGTGTATCTCTGGGTTCACTCGATCGTCATTTTCAGGCGCGCCTCAAATTTCTCTCAAGCACCGCCTGCTGCCAGTCCAGATTTACCGTGTGTAGGTGGGTAGCTATATAGATACATAGATACATAGATACATAGATACATAGACGAGAAAACACACTGAATACGTGAGTTTTAACAATCGTTGAACGATAAGTAGTAGCAATTCCAGGCGCACCAGCAGCGTTCCCGAAGACGATGTTGTTTGTCCCAGACTGCTCTACAGTAATTCGAGGTGCTTCCAGATGTGTCACCGGCGCTCCCAGGTGCTCCCATGCTTGATGTTGGCGCTCCCAGGGTTGTTGTTGGCGCTCCCAGGGTTGTTGTTGGCGCTCCCAGGGTTGTTGTCGATGCTCCCAGTTACTCTGAAGGGCGGCAGCAATGTCATCCTAGGGTCTGATACTCTCCTGAAATTGACGCATCCAAGTTTACACTCCACATCCTCTCAGACACTCCTGGAGGCTCCCAGCGACTAAATTACATTTTGCTGATGAAGTTGAGTAGGTTATTGTGTGTGATTTGGAACAAGAGGCGTCGTTTTCTGCAAGTCACATGAGGTCGAAATGAGGATGCTGTCGGTGTGTATAATCCGGGAGGAAAAAAGAAAGGAGCTGTAGGCGGGATCAAGGGATATATATACTCGAGTTCTGGCGATTCCTTGGTTCAACTTGTCAGTTTTGTTGGTTAACGAAAACAAAACAGCACAGCCTTCATCTTGCAGAACCACATGCCACCTCATGAATAACAAGTCTCGAGACCGGATTTAGTATGCGCGGAGAGGATAGTTTACGATGCCAGGCGTTGCTTTTGCGTCACATATCATTTTTACCGCTCCAACCTCGTGCATCTCGGAGCGAACTGAGTAGTTCCCACGTCGTCCCAACTTTGCAAGCATCCAACACGGCTACCAACGCCTAGCAGTGGAAAAAGCACACGCAACTGAGTTCATACAATAGAGAATACGTCATTGTTCGCTTTGCGATGCTTTTAGCTCGGCCAAAGGAGGAATTCCATCGGGAATCTGAAGATATACACCATTGATGGTTCAAAGTATTCTGCCAAGAATGAGTGCAATATGATGATAATCGCGCGAAGAAGGCATAAAGACCCTTCAAGCGGTGCAAATAGACCATCAGATGTTGCTGTAACAGTGAATATCAATGCTGAATTTAATCTGAGTTTAATCTGACGGCAGTGAACCCATAATTGAATTCATTTCAACAGATCACGTCCCCGTATATCGTGACGGGCGATACTGATTTAGAGTCTAGCGCTGTGTACACTGCACCTCCCAGTTCTTTCGAATCCCTGCCTTGTGGCTCGAATGGGAGTCTACCTCGCCTGCCGTTGCATATGCATGCAGAGGAAATTCTTCCTACATTCTTAACATCGAACATCAATATCGGACTACACCTTCCCAAAGGCCTCACCCTTGCACAACTCCGGTCGTAGGAATTGTTCAGAAACCACAAAAGGGTAGGCCTTCAGGGAATTCTCAGCTTCCCCCTGCTAAGAGACGCGTTTCCGCACTGGCTGGCGAGAGGGATTTTTTGCAAGGAGGGAGTTCCGTAGCCTCTACAATCCCTGGTCAGAACTCCACCCCCTCATCTTCGCCGAACAATTCTGGCGTGGCAGATATCACTCAACGAGTGACAGTAACCCCATCCGCTACACAGCGACGGTCAATGATTACACCAACCCCCAAGTCGGGTACGAGCAGTCATAGCACACCACCACCCAGAGGAACCTCACAGACAGACTCAACGTGTCGCGTTGTATCCAGGCTCGCATCCGGCATTGCTAGCACTCCCACTCCTCTCCGCGGTCTTCAAAACCTGCATACCCCCATTCCTAATCCAGAAGCCCGCGTGACCATTACAAATCCGCTGACAACGCGAGCTACAGAAAGGAATCAGAGATCAAGGCAGCGGCAATTGCAACAGCAGGCAGTGTCTACACCTCAATCAGTTCTTTCTGGCAGTCGCAGGATCCATCGATTTGGTCACTCAGACATGACGCATCTTGTAATTGCAAGGGGCAGACTCATGGAGCTCTATATGGGGAACAGACGGGCGTTTATGAGTGCAAGCGACATGGAGATGGTAAGTTATGCAACGAACGCGACGCGCTGTGGAAGCATTAGCTGAAGCCCCACACTGGCAGGTAATAGAGAAGTACTGGAACACCGCTATGCAGCAAGACGACATTTGGTTCATAGCATTTGAGGCTTGCACAGAGGAGATCTTGAAAGAAGTATGGTGAAGTGACGGCCCACGTTGGATACTACACGCTCAATCAGATACCAGCTTCGAGCACAAGTGGACAAAGTTAAATCCCATTTTATTCAATCAGCACGGGAACATACACCAGAGCTTTATGACCTACACCGCTTTGAATCCGACCCAGAGCGTTTGGAATTCATTGATTCCCTCCTGGCAGACTATTAGTACCTTTTTCATGTGGCAGAGCATGCGGAAGGTGGTGTACGCGGTCCAAATCCAATGCAGAGAGTGTCGTAAGCTGCTAACGAATGGCCAGCATCCACTTTACTTCCTGGCGGAAGCAATCCCGGGGTTTATCTACATCAAATTTTATCAATGGGCGATTAACGGCGGTAAGTATGCTGATGGATTTTATCATTCCATGAGTGACGACAAGAATGCTCATATACCGTCGCCACTGATCATGTTTACCTATATCGCGTTGCGCCATCTTGTCCTGGAGTGGCAAAAGAACACAGGTGTTCATCCGAAAGCTTCCAAGTCAAAGCTGAAAGCGGACAGACCTGATTGCTCTGTAGGTACGGGTTTGAGTGCAGTCATCACTTAGGTTGGTTTAGGGTTGAGCGCAGCGGAGCCGCATGCACTGTAGTTCTTGTGTACTTGTCAATCAGACTTAGCGAGAGTCAGTGAGTTTAGGTCAATAGAGAGATTCAGGACACAGGACAGCGGACACAACACAACATGCTCGAACTACTTCGACTACAAGAATGACGGTGGTAAGATCGCATCCTGCTGCACTGCAATGGGTCGCAAGTTGTTAACCTCGCCTGGCGTTGTAGACACGTGCACATTCTTGACGAATACCTGGAACACACTACCGGAGAGCGACCAAAAGAGGGTGTATAAAATCACTCTTGAGACAGTCAATCATCAGATCCAACAGGCGGAGAACCCAACACCTGCCGCAGTCATCAGCACGGACGCAGCGCGTGTTGACAATGCTATTCTTCTTGACTATTTGACCTCCAAGGTGGCGCTTGAGGAGCCTGGGATCAGAAGCACTGAGCCAAACATCCCGATAGACAACAATTGTACGAATGACGAACTGCATTTCAGGATGCCAGGGGGCTGCGACGATTACACTGATGAAGGTCACGAAATCGACGAGAGCGATGCCATCCCCACCGCCGGCCGGCGATGACGGGCCGCAACTGCACTCGAGAAGTTTGACCTGGGAACCTGTGATGTGGACGGGTATGAGGGCGACGATGGCGACGATGCGGATGCAGATAAGCAGGAAGAAGTATCGCAAGCCGATGATGGATTAACTCAGACTTTGGAGGACTGAGGGTATAGTTCTAGAGAGTGTGAAGATTGGACAGTATATTTCAGACCTGTAAAATTCAATAATGGCGAAGCAAATGCAACGGCGAGCAATGTATGTGAAGCGAAGACTGTATTGAAATAAGTGACAAGATCTCAAAGTTAAAATCTGGCACTCCACCGGTGAAAGGCATAAACAGCGCTAAGCGTTGGGTAAACGGCTACAAAGTAAGTGGAGCCCTGCGAACAGTGTAACATATGTGTTGTTCTGATTGTGCGTATACGTCATCACATTCCAGACGCGAAGTAAAGGAATCCTGACACCGGGGCGGCAAGTGTAATATACAACACGATGAGAATGAGTGGCATGGTATAATAGCCACTGCAAGGCAGGTATGGAACGCGGCCCGTCGCTTGGGCAACAGGTGGCGTCAGATTCTCTGTCAGAGGGTACTAGGTTCCGTCAGAGCCTTCAGGGCCGTCAGAAACACCCGGGTGTTCCTGACGGAAACTTGGTTTGTCACTGATGTCATACCCTCGTTCTCCGCGGCCAATTCTTCTCGCATCTTCCTCCGGCCTTCTGTTCCTTTCCCCATGTACCGTATGAGAGGGACTGTGTGGATCCTTCACCGTTCCCAGGACTCATTTTATTCGACGTCCACGACTCTTTTGTCGACTGTCCTCGCTGCTGTGATGATGATGTCGCGGTACTGCAGTGCCATCTCAGCTGTCGCAGTCGGGTTCGTGAATGCAGTAACCCCGCCTTTGGCATTCCGTTTGGTGTTTATGATCCTCATGTGGGCCGGTGCCTTCTGGTGGAAGTGCACTCCATCGATTGCTGACGTGATTTCGGGGTCCATTTTATTGGAGAGCGGTACTCTCTCGTCCTTCCTTAATATCAGAAGTCACTCTGCCATGCTGGATCCAGCCTGCGGGGCTGGGCTGAGGGGTGCCGTCTGACTCTTGACTCGGGGTGGGACAGTCTCCCACCTTCTGGAGGGTGTGGGTGCTGGCTTTGGTTTTGGCACAGGCTCCGGTTTAGGCTGCAGTTTGCGCTGCAGTTCGGGCTTCGGTTGCTGCTGCAACTACTGGCACTTCTCTGGTCCCTCTTCTCGCATAGCGTCTGCATGGTGGGAGGCCTCCAGCCCCCCACCGTCCGTCCCCGCAGTCATTTCTAGTTCTCTCTCTCTCCCCTCATGGCCTTGTGCGACCCCTTTCATGATCTTTCCAATCATGTTTGTGTGGCCCGCCCCTCACTGCTTGTCATCCTCATGGCGGACTCCCCACTTCTGCTCTCTTTCTTGCATCCATGTCATAATTCCCAGCCACCGTGCCTCCTGGTGGGCTGCCTGGGATTCAACAAGGTTTGCGAGATGTCCCAATGTTTGGTGCAGCTGTGTCATTTCCTGTGCCTGCTGTCTTATCATCTTCTCCATGTGGCTCCTCCAGTCGCTGGGTGCCGCCAGGGCCTCGCTTCTGCTTCTCCATTTTCTGTTCTTGTTTCTCTCGATCATCTCAAATATGGTTGTGCCCACAGTCCCCGCGGCGATGGATGTCGCCGCTGTCGCCATTTCCATCGCCACATCCATTGGCGAGTCACTCCTCCTTCTCCAGCTTTTCCGCGTCCAGGTCACTCCTCCGGCTCACTTTCAATTTGGTCATCACTGTTGTGAGGCATACCTCGGGGTCCTTGTCGTTCCTAGCTTGTGGGCCAACGCACTGCGCCAGTCGCATTATCTGCCAAGCCTATACGTGAACCCACTCAGTTGTGTGGATTCCTGTGCGCACCCTGCTCATGCGGTCTCACAGGGGCTGGGACACTCGCTCTGAGGTCAATTCGACATTCACAATCTATTTCCGCCGTCCATTTGTCAATTGCTATCGTTGTTGTCAACTCATAACACTGTTTCTGTCTCCCTAAGACTTTTTTCCAAGTTTTTCGGTTTGTGTCCACTTGAAGGCCTTTGTGGAGAGAAAACATGTTTCTCAGCATCACCACTACCAACATTCAATTTGACAAGGGGAAGCCGGTTGAGGGCATACAGAGATATGGGGATAATGTAGAAGAACTAATCATGCCGAGCTTCCATAGATCCAGGCAACTTTGTGTGTTTCCTTACACACTCTTGCCGAGGCTTCATTGATCATTGTTATCTGTGCAGTTCATCATGGCCGGGTAACCATTCAAATCCACTCACCCGCTTCCTGTGATTCCCCTTCAGGGAGAACTGCTCTTTCTCACGTATTCTGTTTGAATGCCCTCAAGGCTCCGCTGTTTCACCACTCTGTGATTTTGGGAGCTTCAAGATGTACTTGGAGGCCGTGGTTGAGTGAGATTGGAGATGCACTCAGAGGGCAAAATCGAGCCACATTGGAGATACACTTCAAGGCCGAGGACGAGTGAGATTGGAGATGTACTTGGAGGCCATGATTGTTTGAGATTGGAGGAGTATTCGGAGATGGTCAATCTGGAGGTAGTCGATCTGGGAGCAGTCAATTTGAAGCTGGTCAATCTGGAGGTGATCAATATGGAGCCGGTCAATCTCAAGCTGGTCAATCTGGAGCTGGTCAATGTGAAGCTGGTCAATCTGGACGCATTCAATCGGGAGGCGGTCAATCTGAAGACGGTCAATTGGGAGGCAATGTCCTCCAAGAGATGCTAACTAGGTATACCTTGTAATTGAAAGTTTCTATGTCCATTAGGTAGCTCTCAATGTCTCCCTTGAACTTGAGTTCTCTCATGTTGCCTAAGGCTTTCCATTCTTCATGTATGTTGAGGAATCTTTCTTCCATTGCACTGACAATGGGGTTCCATTCATCCACCTGGAAATATTTTTTCGTGTACTCTGCTCTTGGATTGTACCAAGTTCCAGCCTTTCCATCCATTAGGCCTACAATTCAAATGTTCTTATTGATATTATCTTCGAAGTCTGTATGGTGCCAGTTCATATTGCTTTCAATTCAGCGGAACCACTTTCGATATGGAATGGTGTTGTCTAATGGGTCTCCTTTGAACACCTTTCAGAGCATTATTCCACAAATTTTCTATTCATATCGTCGACCACGACTGTGTCCTCTTACCGAACCACTGAATATGATAGGACCTCTAGGTCGCCCTGGCGGGGATTGTCCAAGGCCACGCGTTCTTCTGCAGTCGTCGCTGCTATCAGATGAACTTCAACTCTCAAGTGGGTAATTTCCATCGGAAAATGGCAGAAATAGTTGCTCATCTGAGTTACTAACCAAATAATTATTGCCTCTTCCGCCTCATCATCCTCCTCCTCCTCCACCTCCAGAGGGACCCTCTCCCCCACTTCTGGCCTTACTGGATGGACATGTAGAAGGTGGTAGAGGGACGTCATCAGAACTGTTGATTTTAATGATTTCCCACTTCCCACTTTTTTGACTGTAAATCCATTTGATACCACTTGGGGTTTCCATACAGGCTCCATTCTGATGTTGCTTTGGGGTTCCTTCTGGGTTCTCAAGTTTATTGTCTTCTGCCACTGATTTTGCCAGAGATCTGATGTAGCATCAGGTTTTCTTTGAACATTTCTGGAGTGTGTCTTCTAGCTGTGTCTGGAACTCTGCAAAGGCTCATTGCAATTCTTTCTTCTTGGCTTTCCTTTCTCACTGGGTTGAAGTCAACTCTAACTGTTGCTCCCTCAAGTGATCCTTTGCTTTCTTCTTGATGTCCCCCATTTCCATACGTTGTGAATTCTGTACCCTTGCTGTTGCCCTTTCAGTGTTCAGCAGAGTTTCTTCCATCTCAAACTTTTAAGCTTCCACCCATAATGCAAACGAATTTTCAGCATCGTGTCTCTCTGTATGTCCTGCAGCCATTCTGGCCGACGCACTGTTATTGCTTGTAATTTGGGCGTAGAATGTGCCTTTCAGATTCTTGTAATCTTGTGATGCTTGGGCTGCAATAATTGCAATTCCTCCTTTGACGTTGACGGCAATGACTTGAGACTGGAGAATGATCTCACTGTATTGACCTTATACATTATGGGACAAGGTTTCGACTCCCTTGGTCATTTGATCTTCACAGGTGCTTTGTTTGCTGATCATTAACATATCGGCATCCGCTAGCTGCTACATCACTTATTGTACATTGACCGATGTTGATATGGATTGCAAGACAAGTGGTTCTGGTCCATCAAAGTCTGCTGTGAATCAATAAAACAGCTCAACTGCCCATAGGGGAACTTGTCCGTTGGTAATAGGCTTATATTTTTCCTCCGCTTGTATAGTTGTTTCCATGGAGACCAAGAAAGTACTGCTTCTTTCCACTGTTAACTGTTGTACTTCTAATGAAGACATGATCTATTGCTTCAGAACTATGCATTGTTTTGTCTTTCCGGCTGCTTGATAACAATGACTGATGTAACCATTTGCTTTATTTCCAAAGACCTCAAACGGTCTTTGTTTGTAATCTGAGCAGTCTGTGACTTGGCTAGAGTTAGCAATGATCTCCTCAATCTATTCTTCCTCATAACGAAAGTCCCAGGGATCGGAGATCTCCAACTCAGCACAATTGTACAAGGTTTCGGTTGGAGTGGTGTTCAAGTAAGATTAGATGGCAATGACAAAATGAGACTAGAACTAAGTATAAGAAATAATATGGAGCATATCGAATATCTTAAGGCGATGTTTGAAGAGATTTGATTTAACATTATAGTATAACATGGGAGGAATTAACTCCAAGATACACTCAACTAGAAGAATTCCTTCTCAGTATCCCTCTATCTTTCCTCACTATTGGACTTGATATTGAACTTTTACAATGACTAATAGTCAGTTTACTTTGAAACTTCCCTTGTACACACAAAGTAATCAGAATAGAATAAATGTTGAATAGCTTTCCAATCTGAAGATATTGTTAAGGCTTGTTCTCAGTCATAAGAAGGTCGCTCTATATACCAGTGGAGATCCAAGAGGTCTTTATACTGCTTCTCGCTGCACTCTAATGGCTAATTCTAATGACGTTCTTCTCTAGATACTACGCAACTATCCTCTTGTCCTTCAATCCTCCTGTACTGATCAGCAGTGAGCTTGAACTTCCTCCGAGCAAATGATATCCTTTGAATCCTCCAGTCAACCTGGACTGACAGTATCCAGCTGATACACATCTCCTGAGTAATTGGTATACATTGGACTGTTGTCTTCTGGACTATCAACTTCTTTGTACTATTCAACAGCTTTCCTTCATATTATTCAAAAGTGTTCCTGTTCTACTGGTTATACCTGATGCCGATTGATAGTTACTTCATGTCGAGGTGATGATGCCTAGCGTCATTCTTGATCTCAGTCCATCCAGAATATAGCCATCTGGATTTGCAGTCTATTAACACACCATTACAATTGTGGCAACACGTGAGGGTGGAGGGTAGCGATATGGTTGATTGATTTGTGTCTGGTGGTCATTGGTATGGCAATTGTGCTAGCTTATAATCGATGAACATTATTCCATCGCCACCTAACATTGTCATGGAGCGATATTTCATGACCCCGGAACCATGACCAACCCTAAAGATGTATCATCTATGGCATATGACAAATGTCAATAACAGATAGATCATTGATTGATAAAATCAACCTGACAATCATTGTTCCCACTGTGACTGCCATTTACCATTGATTGTCAACCTGGATGCCAGGTGATATTCGGGTCCTGGGAAAGTTTGGTCCAAGAGGTGGAGCACAAATTAAGCACAATAAAAGAAAATTCAATGAAGCGGTTGATAGTGCATGCACAGTTGTACCTTGTCGTCTCGATACATATTTTCATTCTTCCTCTACAGAGCTTCAAGCCAAAAATATAGACAATATCCACAGCCTGTTTCCTCGATGGATCCACACAACTGGTACAGACCCAGCGATGGCACAACCTCACAACAAACAGGGCAGTATTGATGAGGGCTTTCTTCATAATGTCCCAGAGGAGCTGATAGAGCAGGCCAACATTTCTTTTAATCAGTTTGGCAGTTTGGTTGCTGCTACTAAAGGTAGCATGTGAGTCTCAGCTATTCCACCTAGGGCAGGTCTGCCATCACCAGCAGCAGCCAACCAATCCCCTGCACCAATAACGACAGCAACAGCAATGACATCACCAATATCACCAGCATTGGGAATACGAGAGTAGTCAATTGATGTATGTTTGTAGCGAGAGCGATGATTGTTTGATGTTAGAAGTTGTATCAGTAATCAGATTCAGAATGTTCATTGTGAGCTATTTTATTCTAGGTTTCGTCAATATGTTATAATAGTAGTAAATGAAATATAAATGCTCATTTACTGAAGGCTGATCTCAGACAAGTAAAATGATAATGGCGATAATGTACAACCCTCCCGTGACAGTTGACTAACTGCAAGCTACTGACTGAATGAGTATTTCTAAGCGGCCGGACCCAGCCGGCAGGCTTTAGGTCAGGCCTGCAGGCTTTTTCTTGGTGGCCAGGCAGCTTTTCTTGGCGGACTAAGCCTAAACAGAATGTTTTGTTTGGAAGATTCTCTGCAGCCTTTACTAAGAAAGTCTAAAAAGTAAGAAACATAAGCGATTTCCAATTCAATCATCGTAGCGCTGCCATTGCCATAAGCTATCCATCAACCAGGCCAAGACTTATGCAGGCTGAGGTAGGCTTTTAAAATCACGTGCAGGCCGAGGGGCCGGCCTGGCGCCATCTGATACAGGCCGGGCTGGGCCACCCTTAGCCCAGGCTTCCTGAATGGAGGCTGCTAAAAATCCGTGCAGCCGGCCGGGCCACTTAGGAACACTGGACTGAACCTGTAATAACAACATTCATATTTTGAACCACATCTGCATGGTAACTATCATTGGTTGAATTAAACCATGAGGGTCTCTAAGAACAAAACTACACACTTTATTAAATGTACAGAGTGAGTACTATTATCATCACAAGGACAATTGAATTTGGGTGATGTATGAGTATGCCAAGAGATAAGTTGTGAGATTGCCAAGAAAGTGTGAACAGTTCGTTAAGGGCTCGTTGTCGCATTCGGAATAGTGGGTACACTGGTTGTCAGGCTTGAACACTGTATTGTGATAACTCAATGAACACTCCAGAGTGTTAAAGCAGTGCCATATTTCAAGGAAAGCACCCTGGCATTTTTTTGAGTTTGTGGGTACAAAAAACTGAATAAATTCAACCAAGGAAATTTAGTTTTTGCGAATGTGGTAAATCAAAGCCTGGTTCCAAATCATGTCCATGGTCAATCGGCTGGTGCGGTGCGAGAGTCTCAATCATTTCATTGCTGCACACATCCATGTTGTTCTTATCTCTCATGGGGATACAATCTCCATCATTATTAAATACTATACTTGCTGCATCTTCTGTGCATTAGCATCTATCTCTGACTTGGAATTGGGATAGAGAATGGGGAAGCAAACCCAGGTACCAGCAGATCAAACCATACACCAAGGAGCAAGCCAATCTCTACTTGTCCAACAACCTCCCAATGTGACACTGCAAGCCAGCAGCAGCCATTCAAGTAAAGCTGTGTGGGGATCCTCTTCTGCCACAACTACCACCGCTGCTCCCTGCTAGCTCACCCAGCACTGGGGTTGGGTGTCTCTGTCTCACCTGGATTGTCCAAAGAGGTAACCTCCATAGTCACTCCCTGGACTCCACTTCATTCCCCAATTCTTAGTGCAAATGGCTCAATGATCACATTCCTAGAGAAGAGATCAATGAAAGTAGTTGCTCCGAGTATTTCTACGTGTGGAGTAGGACTGTCCACACCACTCTGTCTCGTATTCCCATCTTCATCTGGAGGGATCTCTGAGGATGGGTTGATAGTCAGTATACTCCTGCCAATCTCTTGCAGCCATATGTTAGTGATTTTGGCATCTCATCCTTCACACAACTACACCATCATACCCGAGCTGTATGCCTCCCATTGGGCCTGTGGGATTCTGAATGAGAATAATGGACCTGCAGTCCAATTGATCTCCGGCTTGTGAGATTTCAAACACGTTCATCCCAGTTCTAGATTGTATGGGTTGATTTGGCTGACCTGCACCTCCGGTTCATGGCCCAGGGCTAAGTTATCCATATATTGGAGCCACATTGCCAGCTTCCTGCTCTCTGCCACATGACCAATCCAGTGACAGTCATTGCCATGTATGGTGATGGGTGCTGCTTCGTGGGGGAGTCCTAGTTTATTAGGATGTTCTGCAGCCATCAAAGTTCTTATAGTGCTGCAATCGATGAGTGCTCATATCTGTTGCAATTCTCTCTGTTCATCTCATATTGAGACTATGGAGACAATGTGTAATGAATCCGCTCTTGGCATTACACAAAGATATTGACTTGAAATTTGAGCATTTGGGCATTGTAAGACAACTATGGGCCTGAGTGGAAACCGACTAAGTTCAATTTCTTCCAATGTTGCAATCAGTGCCCGCATACCCATTGACTGCAATGCAAGGTCCAATTCAGCCATCCTGTTCCACTGAGCTAGATACCGAGAGAGTTAAGCTCCATTTGTGTTTGGTGACTATTGAAGGAGTATGGGGGTTGAATATATTATCCGTCTCTGGAAAGAACAAGATTCTCGAGAAAGGAGCTGCCTGTAAATCTTGTACACCGGCATCGTTTATGTTAGGGTGCGCCATACAATATTCATTTTCCTTTCAGCTTCTGACTTTGATAAAGCTCAGGTGCAACCCAAGGAGTAGGTGCGCACTTGTCATCCTTGTCCGACTTTGACCTGTAGGGTTACAGTGCATTAGCTGGCTCAGATACAATGATTCCATCAGTCCAGCAATTGATCGGTCCAGACCGGAACCATCCAGGCCAGTCCAGTCCAGTCCGTGATATTAATGGACTGGGATCGGACTGATCTTCGATGCTCATAGACTGGACTGGGCTCAGTCTGGACTGATCCAATCCGGCCAAATGTTCATAATGACATAAATGGAGTCATTCAAGTCAACTCATACTCAGACTGTCACCCGCCATCCAGACTTTATCACTTGCCACTTACCACAAACGCTTGCCACATGACTCCACATCCACTGTGCAGTCATCTCGTTCATTGTAGTGGACCTATCAATTCCTACTGCCATTTACATTGACTCATACAGAATTGAGACGTATACAGAATTGCTCAGTGGGAATCATCCGCCACTCGCCACTTACCATTTGCCACTCGCCACTTACTAATAGCAACTCGCCACGTTGTGTTCGCATCTACCTGCACCTTACTCCACCATCAGCTTCATGACAGTATGACATTCAATTTCTGGTGTGATTCTCATCGAGTCATAAAGAATTACTTGTCAACTAGCAGCCATCTACCACTGCCTACTCAAAACTCGTCACTGGCCACACAACAATCATCACCTAACTCTTGCTCTCTATGTTGTGATTGAGGTAGAATCATCCATTCCACACTCTATATAAGAGAATGCTTTTACCTATCAATAGAGCAACAGTCAACAATTTGACAGTCAGTCTCAACGAACCTTGTTTCTTTCTCCTTTGCAATCCGCATCTACATTCAAAATGTCATCTCAATCACTATTAGAACTCACTGATGATTGCCAGCCATCGGAGTCTGAGTTTTCGGAGTATCTGGTTCCATCGACCCAGATTCTGAAGGACTGTCTGCCACGCCACTCTCACGCAGCCAGCGGTCTCTGTCTCCATTAAACGCCTTGAATTCACCCACATCCTTACCCCAGTCCATCTCCCACTGTGTAACGGGCGGGGTCGGACGCAGGTGATGTGGATGTTTGCAGGACTGAACTCGAAGTGCGTATCGAGGAACAAGATTGAGTTATCTTTCAAAGTCG
>Ga0307515_10003620_pt1 | contig 32458 bp, 20 predicted proteins | sample 17_EM_MG_FD_194513 | JGI IMG/M metagenome (GOLD analysis project Ga0307515, IMG submission 194513) | Populus trichocarpa ectomycorrhiza microbial communities from riparian zone in the Pacific Northwest, United States - 17_EM | ecosystem: Host-associated > Plants > Roots > Unclassified | place... | reverse complement strand
TCGGACTATCACAAGAACCAAGCCGTGTGCTACAGCAGTACCGACTATTGACATTCCTTCAACTGGTATTTTACCTTCGTCAATCTTGACTGAATTTCGTACGTTCTCCGAACCCAGGCATCCCTTGCTTCGCCCGCCCTACATCGACATTGCTGGCCAGACGCACGCCGCCACTCTCAGCTTGCTCCACTTCATGCACTGCCTCTTTCGGTTTGACCTTTGCGTAAATACAGCTTTTCACGGGATACACCCACGGGCGATACTGGGCAAACGAGGCCAAAAATGGAATTTAATGTGGCTCAGCAGTAAGCCTGCCTAGATTTACCATCCATTTGCGATTCCTGAATGCTGACCACCATGTGTAAAGATTTCGACCGGCGTCTAATAGATCTTTCACAACCAGCCAGAGTCCGTCCCGCCATGCAACACAGATAATGTACCCCTACCGCAACATGCCCTTGCAACCTCAGCAGACCCAAAGTCTTCAGCACGCAAGGCCCCCGCAGCCTTTTCCCACGTGGTCTGTCCAACAGAACCACAACCCGTACACCCAAATACAGAAAGGGCCTATTGCCAATAATAAAGATGGCTGCGCTCAAATGCAGTCGGTAGACAATCCAGACGTGTCTGCTACGCACGCGTCAGGAATGACTGCTCAAGCTTTTCGCAACTTGAATGTGCAAGACCCTACGATGCAATCGGAATACTTTCATGGCTCCGTTATTGACACAAGTAAGCCCCTCGCTAACAATGATTGCGCTTGGCCTGACATGTATCCCAGGCTCATGGGGCCATAAAGTTTGTGACGACATGGAGTTTCCTAACTTAGACCCAGACATGCCCGAATTCAATCACGGCTTAATGGGCAGCGATGAGGATACAACGATTATTGACTTAAGGCAGTACACAGGCCTCGAGAGCGACATGGCCGCCTACAACTCGACTACATCCCGAAGGATGTCCGAGTCCTCCTTCTCTATGTCTAGCACTAGTGGGATGGCGGAGGTCTCAACTTACGAAGAGATGTCAGCTTCAGAGGCCGTTCCATACGCGTCAGACTGCGAGGCTTGGAACAGCCTCGAGCCTGCGCCAAGCCTCTTATCTCCCCTCGCCTCACCAAGACGTACGCAACACGAGTCGTTAGTGAGGAGTGGGAGTCGATCCCGGGCATCCCCCGCGCCGCATAACAATATGCGGTCCTCACCATATACGATGGACAGCAGTCGCCTCAAAAGATGGTCTACCGGACACGCCCCCACCTCGACTCCAACTGGTTCGCGCACGATTACGCAAGTCCAGGATAGGTTCGCCTCCTATGGGACTCGATTGAATCCTCACCACTCAATGCCTGCATACCCGCCAAGCGCATTAAGCAACTTCCAACTGCAGACGCAAAATGTGCTGTATTCACAGCCACATCCTCTGCAGTCCAGCAATCCTGCGTTCTTCGCTTCCCCGGACCAGCCATTTCCTCTCGAACTGCCACGCCCCCTTCCTTCTCAAGGCCTCTTCCGCCTGCTTCAAAGTAACGCCGACAGGAATAGTGGCTGCTCTTCGCATTTTGCGGATCTTTCCGATCCTCCAGATCTTTATTCATCCCTTCATGAAGAGCCTTCAAATCCGCCAGAGTCCGATACACATCCATCTAATCCAGATTTAACCCCACATGAGCAGGATCTCCGCTTTAGTGGAGATTTGTACACCCCGCGATGGGTTCGCGGCCATGGCAACAAGCGGGAGGGCTGGTGCGGGCTGTGCAAACCTGGAAGATGGCTCGTGCTGAAGAATAGCGCCTTTTGGTACGATAAATCGTTTACGCACGGAGTTAGCGCTGCAACTGGTGCCGCATTCCAAGGACCACAAGAAACAAGGCGAACAGAAGGCAACTTAGATGTTTGGGAGGGTTTATGTGGAAGTTGTGGCGAGTGGATCGCACTGGTTAGTAGTAAGAAGAAAGGAACGACATGGTTTAGACACGCTTATAAGGTACTTGTGCGGCCTCCCCTAGATCTATCCGTACTAACATACTCCTAGTGCCACACGCACCCAAAAGTGAAAGATGGCCCTAAACGTCGCCGTGAAACGTCGCATGCCGCCCGCGCACGTGCTGTGTCATCCGCTTCTGCTACGTCATCGTCATACCCAATCAGCAAAGAGCCGTCGCAAGATTTGCATACCCAGTCCCAATCTGGTTCATCCACGAACCCTACCACTACTCCATCCAAGGCACCCTCCGTGCATGCCAATATCGAACCCAAGCAGGAGCCCGTGGGAGAACTCTTCAGTCCACCGTTGCGTTCGATATCGACCTTTTCCGGGCAAGGACAGTCTCAGGCCCACTTACAAGGCCAGCATCAGCATCAAAACACCGAGCTGGAGTTAGCCGGTGTGAAGACCATCTCACCACTGAACAGTCTTGCGAGCATGATTTAGCAACGTCCTTTTGTACATGTTTTCTGCTTCATTTTATTTCTTATGGTCGGCATTCAGCGGCTCCCCACCCCTTATGGCCATTCCCCGGGCCCCTTCTGGCGTTTTAGAAACGGCGGACAGCGATTTTACGCATTTTTGTTTCTGATGCTGTGGGTTCACGAGGTCATATAGGACTCGGCTTGTACGAGGCACGAGCTGCGCATTTCGGCGACTAGGGATATGAATCAAGGGCAAACGGGTTTTTTTTGGTTTCGTAGGAGCGAGCGAGTGAGCGCGTCTTTGGGTCCCGAGCTTTGCGCGCTGCGCTTTCTGGCTGATTGGCCATCTTTGATGAGATACGAATTCTTTAGGTAACTTTAGATAGGTGTATAAACAGGCGCACTTTGTATAGAGGACATAAAACGTAGCAGATGTGTATCGGATTGCGGCTTCTCTACGATTACTAATTATTAACAATCTATGCGGCTTTTTTGGATAAGTTGTAAGTTATAACCGGGAGACAGGGAAAGCTAGGGCTGACGGGGCGCTTGTTACGACAGGGTCCATGGTGCCAAAGCTTCCCGGCTTATCTGGCTGCTCTCGACCTCGATACATGCATCCCGGTACGTATATTTTGTAACTTCCCCGGTTCTAATAGATTTCAGAAATATCGAATAAACCTCAACCACATTTTGAAAAGCAGCACACCTTATCCCATGCTCTGTCAACACAGGTCCAGATCGTGACTAATTATATTAAAAAGAGGGGATATTAGAGAATTATATTTTAAGTCTTGTTAGTATTATTATCATTAAACTATAATTTAAAGAATAATAAATACAAGAGCGCGTTAGTTAGTAGAGTAGTAGTTTTTAGAGTTAATAAAGATCGCGGTTAGAAAAGTCCATTAGATTATATGCCTATAATTTCTGCCATTATTATAATTGTAAGAATATTAGTATTATACCGGGCGAGTAAGGCACGAAAGGAGCGTATAGCGGAAATTATATAGAAAGAAAGGTTTAGAAAGGAGGTTGGCATTCTCGTATAGAATACCAACAGCATAACGCTTGGCGGCACCCCTACTTCTGCGCGTATAACAGGGTGTCTCGATTCGAGGCTTAGGACACGGGCAAAGACGTAGGATTTACAGTTGATGCAGTTTTTTTTTTCCAGACTGATGATGAAGGCGCACTATTTGCTGTGCATCCAGCGCTTGAGGCAGTGCCTGAGACAGCGCTCGATGCTAAACTCACAATCGTACTGGCGGGCTGTGTTTGTAACTTTTCCATTCTGCAACCGCCGCACGGCGAAGATTCCCGGGTCTATTGATAGAGTCGGCGAGGAGCAGTTCCCATCATACGCGTAGCACTTCGTGCTGATACGGTCATTGCGCCAGCGTGGCTAATAAGCCGTCAATTGGCTTAATAAGGCTTCGATTGATTGATTAGATTATTAATTAAGGTATTTGGATTGGATAAGTTGTTAAGATTCGATTGAAATCGATTGCAAATGACGGATAGACTGCTAAGTTAAAATCTACTACTGTTTTGCGAGTAGGCAGACCCCTTTTAGGTATAGAAGAGTGAATACACAGACCACGCACGAACCAAAAATAACACGAACGTGTCCTCTACACCTCCCTTTACGCATGATTCTACGCGTATTCAGGTAAGTTTAGGAGTCTCAATCCGATCCAAACCTGTCGAGCTGGAGCTGATTCACTACTATATTGGGTTAGATCAGGAGTCCTGTGACTCATCCACTGTGTATATATAGCCTCATTTTTTCATAGATCAATCTTCACACGAGTTCCACGGTTCGACAAAACCGGATTGAGATAGATAACCACGTAGATTGATTGAATTGGATCCGTCGATTGATTGATTACGGATCGGTCGCTTAATTAGTCACGCTGCGTTGCGCTGGAGGGTGTTGGAATAGCTGTTCATTTTATCGGTTTCACAGTTTCAACTCCCACGGCGTAGCTTACAGCATGTTCTGAAACAGCACTAGACATACTGTTGTTGTGAACTTTTGAATTCACTGACAGGACTACGGGTTCTACAATTAGTCCGTAAGCTTCAATGGGAGTAGTATGTGACACTGTCGGAGATACAGAAACCTATGGATATGCAGAAATCACTGCCGAGGCGATAAGCACTGCCGCTTTTTGTTTCGGAGCAAAGGACATGGCCAATTGCTGCTTCGCCATTTGGTTAGTAACAAGCTGATGCAGAGGCAGAGGAGAATTTATGGCCATACAGAGTAGAAGGCTAGCACACACTGGAAACATATGGGGGTCAGACCTTAAACTACGACTTCCAATAGTAGACGGACACGCACCCAGCCGTTTCGGTGTTTTAGCTCTGACGCGAAGGAATGAGAGTGTCTAAGAGAAAGCTCGGAGCGCTAAGTGTATTGGCCGTAAAAAATTCGTCCTTGTGGATGGTATGTTTCCGCCGCAGATCCGCCATGAATTGGGGTGTTTTGTTGCATTGCGGCACAGCCGGCGCTAACAACACCACCACACGTAGGAACGAAGGACAGAGGACTTATAGGCAGGGAAACGAAAGATAATTTTTTTACTCGAAATTCGTGCTCGGGTAGTCAATGTGATTTTGAATGAGAGTTGAATACATTAGGCCGTGCTGGCACCTAATTGATGATAACACTCAGCCACGTCCCACCAGACGACTTTGCTTCCTATATCATTTTGCTTTTCATTCAGCATGATATTTCTAGCTCATGTTTGATTAATAATAGAGGATAGTCGGATGAAACTACGCCTCAAGTATTCCAGGCACGTGGTGCAGCGGACAGCTACTGCTGTGCATCCAAGATAGAAAAGACCATGCATTTAACAACTCCACAGCGTGAGACGTAAACTAACATAACACATAAAATCGCTTCAAAACGCAGTATCTCTCAGAAGTCATGCTAGATGCCCGCCAGCAGTGGTTCTGTTAAGGTCGGGAAGGAGCCCGCTGGTATCATAACTCATCTAGGGATTGGACCTCTTGGCCATCTCCTTTCGAATAATTGCGCTTCTGACCCTTGCCAGGCTTGTTCGTAGAAGTGGTTATGTAAAATCCAGCGAAGCCAGGTCGGCGCTTTAAATACAAAATCAGGTTCATAATGACTTCTCATATGGCGGTGGCAGAGTTGTGCGAGGCTTGATGGTTAGATTTGAAGGTGTGATCGGTATATGTAGGTGATTGTTGTGGACACTTCGTTCCCTTTTTGTGATGCTGTTTGGTGATAGACTCTCAATTCCATGGCTTCTGGTAGGTCGCTTTGCAAAAAGTCTTCTGAGACGACTAGGGCGCTTTAACTCGCCAGGAAAGAATCCATGGAGGGTATCGAGGGACTCTCTGCACGATTCTCTGATAACTTCACAACTTCCGGCCCCATCCCGGAGTGACCCAGCGTCTTCGACAGCTTTGAGAAGGGCTCTAAGCTGGTTTGCGCATTCATTAAGATCATTTCGGCTGATATGGAAGGAGCCCTGCTCTGTTGGCGGCGTTGAGTAGCCGCATATGCAACTAGTGCTGATAGAAGATGCGCATGACATAGCAACTGAATCATCTATGGCGGGTACAGTGGATGCTGGGACTGGAGCTGGGGCTGTGGTTGGAGCCGGGAGAGGTTCCCTTGAGTTTTTCTCATCCCCCGAGGAGACCTGCTCCGAGGACTTTTCATCGGACACCAGTTTCGATGGTTCTGTTGATGCATGCATCAATCCAATTCTTCGAATTACCGTTTCTAAGGTGTGAGATCTCGCGTTGGCTTGCTCATTGAGTAATATTAATCGGTCAATTTGACGCCGTTGATCGTCTGGGTTGGAAGGACAGTGACTTGACCTAAGAAAAAGTGAGCATTTACTAGAAGCGTAATGATGCGGTAATATTCTCTATGTGCCCCTGTTTGCTCTATATATGAAATGAATACTCACCCGTCGTTTCCGGTAACTTTTCTCGCATAAGTAACAACGTTCAGCATGAGGACCAAGGTGTTTTTCAACCTCTCCAATCGCACTTGAAGAACGTTTAATTTCGGCTCAACAAGTGGCCACTTCAGCCTCTTTAATTTTGACATCGGAGACTTCCCATTGCCCTCAAGGTCGAGGCTCTTATTCAACTCTTTCTGGATTTCTTTGAAAACCTCCTCGCAGCCATGCACTGCTTCTCGAGCGGCCGTCAGCGCGCTTTCACACTGCAGTTGGGCTGCATCGTCCTGCCCAAGCAAAGTACCAAGCTCTGTGATTACAGACGAAGTAATTGACAAATCTCGCGCAATTTCGCGGATGTTCTTGTCGGCATTAATGACAGTCTCGGTATAGTTATAAAGAGTAGTAGAAAGCTGGATCCCGGTGCTCGCAATGGCAACAATGGAGGCCGTGATGCTCAGAGGGTCAGCCATCACGCCCCATTACAATTGGGATGAATACGCGAGTACTCAGTACGCTTTCATCGAGGGCATTAAAAAGAATGAGAGATATGTAAGAGATTGGTGGAGCACTAGAGTTTCACGAGCAGCGGCGACGATTAGCGAGGCTGTGCTGACCGCCCCCATATCCAGATGGAGCTGAGCTTTAGCTGAGCTTTTGAATCCTTGTTCATGTCGAGCTAAGAGGCAAGGGTAACGCAGCCAATAAGAAGAGAATGAATCCGAGATCACGTGGAGAACTGTCGGTTAAAACTATAGTATAGGTAGATGAACCTGTATTCAGAGCTAACAATCCACATTACCTTTGAGCTTATCGAAATCTTGTGCTTTTGTACTCATCCTCGGCATTTTCATTTGCAGGTTTAAACCCCATTTTCGAGGAGAGGATCTGCAAGAGTTAGGATTGTGGCAAACAAGGTGGCTCGGCCATTGCGAAGCCGAATTCGTACTCACTCAACTCATCATTCTTTCGCACAGGCTGTCATTCCCCACCTTCTCATCTCTGTGGAATAAATCAGTCAATCTTTACAAAATTCCTATCAAAACACAAGTTTTTCACTTTGAAAGGCTTTACCAGGCAAAGATGAAGCTCCTTGAACTTCCACTGGAAATAGTTCGAGCCATTGTCGAAGCTTTAGTCAACGATGTCGGCGTTTGTAATGTTCTCAGATACAGACTCGTTTGCCGTGTGTTTTGTATATTCCTTTGCTGCATGTTCGTCGCGAGGCTAACATATCCGTAGAGCTATTCAGTTGCGAGATTAAGCATGAAGTGTTTGCTATGCAGCCTATCAGCGCATTCGGGAACGAACGTGCTCGAGGCATGCTGGTCAGCTACATGAACTCATTCCTGTTTAACAAGACCAAAACGGTTCGTGGAGCTCATGACTACCTGCCTTCAATTATCCGGAAGACTGTCGACACGCTCATGGTCCATAGCGAAGTTCGAGCAGAGGATCAGCGTACAGCGTACACAAAGATCCTCTGCGCAACAGTTGCCCATGCCTGCTCTAGTCCGCTTGCTCTTTTGCAGAAGGGTCCTTTCCAAACTGATAGACGGCCCACCCGTGAGCTGGATGATGCTCTTACTGCGGCGGCGGCGGTTGGAAATCTTCCTTTGGTTGAGTATTTCATAGGCGAGGGAGCAGACGTGACCTGCAAGACGCCGTTCTTTGGAGATCCCATTGAGGCCGCAGCATATCATGGTCAGACAGAAGTCCTCTGGGAGTTGCTGAGACGATTGCCAGCTGGTCCCATCGTTACCACCCGAATTGGAGCCAGGCGACCAGGCCGCAGAAGATTATTTGTTTCGTCTCCTGCACGAAAAGCACTGCTTGCCGCTATACCGGGGAACCATGAGGAAACCATCAAGTTACTAATAGGAACAGCATCGGCCAGCCTATCTCTTGATGATATGGTGGTGATGGCCGCAGCTGAAGCAGGCCACAGCAATCTAGTGCGACTATTCCTTAATCAAGCGCACCTGGTTGACGGATGGGAGCGTCGTAACGAGATTTTTTTTGAGGCCTCCCGGCGGGGTTTCGTCAGCATAGTTCGGATGATGCTGGAAGAGGAAAATGTTGATGTAAATCAAGTCCGCTGGCTCACTCAGGATACCGCACTTCAACACGCAGCAGCGAATGGGCAGCTCAAAGTCGTTAAGATACTCCTAGATGCTGGAGCTCAGCCTTGTGATACCGACGGCAATGCGCTCTACCGAGCTGCGAAGTACGGCCATGAAGAAGTTGTAAAAGTTCTTCTCGAGCATGGTTACGATATCAATGGATTTGGAGCAGAGGACACGGCACTGGTAACCGCTGCGGAGAAAGGGCACTTCCGCATGGTGAAACTTCTCATAAATCTCGGAGCAGACCTGACTGCTGGACACTGCGGCGAGATTGCCCTCCATCGCGCTGCCGCTAATAACCACGCGGATGTTGCTCGCCTTCTCATAGAGAAAGGAGTAAATATTGGTGGAGTGGAAAAGCGATTAGCTCCGATGCTAGGTGTGTTAGTAATGGAACATGATGGAATGGTGCAAATGTTGAAGGATATGGGAGCCAAGAACGTGCAGGCAATGGCAAGTCTTTGTGCGAAGAGGGTTGTGGATGGAGAGTATCCCAACGAAACATATCGCAGCAGTCCCGACTGGCCGAGATCAATGGGAACGTCATCTCGAAAATCAAGTCTAGCAACATGAGCCGCTGGTATGACTTGAATCAAGCGGTTATCAAGCGTTCGAGAAGGTCACACAATCTAAGGAGCGGTTTTGGCTCTGGAACACTTTTTTTCTAATTCTTCTTTTGGGGCATCAAGGAGACGTTTTGGTAGCGTTGATGCTATGTGGCAGTCGTTTTGGTCGAATGTACAGGGCTACAATGTCTCAATTTCGTTGTGTATTCCAGTATTGTCCAATATCGGAATTTGGTGGTCCTGAAAATATATTGATACTCTTTTTTATTGAGAATTTTCAGATTCCAATCACTTGGTAAACGACGCGCTTTGTTTTTCTCCTGCGGACGCTTGGATTTCTTTCAGCAACTGCGCTGTGATTATCAAAGATATAGTAACCTTGAATATGGCGTTGGCGAATTCAGAAATTGAGTCCTATAGCTACATAAATGTGTTTATCGAACGAAGGCGACGAGGCTAAAATGAGCAGAATGATTCAATATCAGAGGTATATGATTAGAAAAGGACAGAAGCATAGCACGACAGCGGTTCGTACAATGACGGATCAAGCTGAACAGGAGACGAGGTCGAGGCCGTCAGGAGCCACCAAGCGGAAAGAAGAACGCCGAACGCCAATACTCTCACAGCAAATGATAATAAAATGTTGCAAAACGTTTTCAAATTGTTGACTATTACGAGTTACGCCGCCCTATGCTGACCACTAGTTAGATCGCACGGGTAGTACAAAAATGCCATTTGTGCCTGCGATGATAAGGCGATGCCCGCTGAAAACAGGATTCAAGAAAGGAAAGGGGAAGAATGAGCCAGTCTATCGAGCACAACTCGTGCCTTCATGAGTCTCCTTGTATCCAACTAACTCCGAAAGATCAGGCTTAGTAAAGACAAGAATGAAAAATAGCTGGTGGATCAAGGTGTTGGTGTTGGCGTAAGTAGTTAAAATGGGAAACCGCCTGGGTATTGCTGGCTGCGTCGGCCGCCACCGCCCATGCCGCCCATACCTGGCATTCCACCGCGTTGGCCGAATGGGTCTCCACCAGGGGAGCCTGCGGAGAAGGTAAATGATGATCCGCCTCCGCCGCCGCCACCGAACATGTTGAATACTGGATTGTTGTTAGTCTCTGAAAGCAAAAGACTGATAAGACAGAGACCTACGCATTTCGGGGTTGATTTGGACACCACCCATCCCAGGTCCGAAGCCGGCGCCACCACCACCACCAAACATTTCTGAAGGGTCAACAAGATCTTCTCCGCTGTCGTAACGCGCTCGTTTTCTAGACAATCGAGTTAATTGCATTCATGAGGCAAGGGGACCGAGCTTGCGCGACTTACTGTGGATCGCTCAAGGTCTCGTGGGCTTCTTGAATTTCTTTGAACCGGTCCGCCGCAGTTTCGTCGTCTGGGTTCTTGTCCGGATGATGTACAATGGCCAACTTTCGGTAAGCCTTCTTAATTTCATTCTCGCCAGCGTCTTTCTCCACACCAAGGATTTTGTAGTAATCCTTCCGCTTGCTCTTTTTGAGCTCAAGCTCTGCAGTCCGAATCTCCTTTGCGATACCTGGTTCTGAAGGATTTGATTCTTGAATTGCCTTGTATTCCCGGACGGCTTCTTCCCAACTGCCTGATTCACCCAAAGCCTTCGCCTTCGTCTTTCGTGCTCGCGTATATGATGGATCAAGTTCAAGTGCTCGTGTGCAGTCTGCAATAGCTGGGGTGTATTTTTTGAGCTATATCAAACAGTCAGCCACGATAAAAGTGATGTCCATCTTCATAACCATGCTTACCCTTGTATAGCACAAAGCTCTGTTTTGCAAAATCTTAGAATTGGTCCCCTTATTAGACGGATCCACTGCCAATGCTCGCGTATAAACGTCAACAGCTTCTTGGTACTTTCCAGCTTTAAAAAAAGCATTACCCTCCTCTTTCATTCGCTCCAGCTTCTGTACCATGCGTAAGTATTTAACAGCATCCTTAAAGTCAGGGTCGCAGTTAAGTGCCTGGCGGAAGTGTTGTATGGCCTTCTCATTGTCCCCCTGAGCGTATAATATTCGACCTCTCAGAACCAACGCGTCAGGATCTTGGCCGTTGTTTCGTAGCAAAGACATTGCTACATTCTGGGCGTCACCAAGCGAATTGACATTTCCCATCTTCAGATAAGCTTCGCCACGCATCAATTTCCATTTCCTTGGTCTGTCCACACCGGCTCCCAGCCCACGTTCAGCTTGGTCAAGTGCATGCACCACCATTGATCCTGATGTTCCGCTTCTTAGCTGTTCTTCGGCTTGCCGTAGGTGTTGCTGCATGCTAATCGCAGGCTGCTTGTCCTTCGCTGACGCCGGTGGGTTTATTTGTGAAAAAACTGCAAGGGCTTCGTCCGGGCGTCCGAGATTGGTGTAGAGTCGACCGAGTCGGAGAAGGATTTTCATGTTATTTGGGTCGAGTTCGTCGGCTTCCTTACAGTCCTCCAGAGCCTCAATGAAGCGGTTGGCTGACATAAGGGCAGCTGCACGATTAGAGTAGTAGGTGGCATTCTTAGGATCGAATTCAATGGCTATCCGAAATTGTAAAATTAGCACTTTTCCTCTCCAATGGATCTAATTGGAAAAGATGCAAGGCAGCAGCCATCCACCCAAACCAGATTCATTGTTTTCAAAAGTGTTGCACGAACCTTTCGAGTATTCCATGATAGCCTTGGCATATTCTTTTGCCTTGAAGAATTTGTTGCCGGAAAATTTGCAGGCTTCCGCATCGGCCGTTGGTTGAGGCTGCGGTTGTGGTGGAGGCTGAGGCTGGTGCTGCGGTTGTGGTGGTGGACTGGTGGGAATTCGGTGTGGAGGAGGAGCTGGGCCGGCCTCTTCGCCATTCGAAGCGTTGGCCTTTGGGAAGGCGCCGGGAGCCTGAGGAATATTCGCTGGACTTGATGGAACAGGCGAGGATGTAAACTCACGGTCGATATCCATGGGCGTCGGGGTAGGCTGGTCGCTCATGGCGGATGAGAGTCGCCTCAACTCGTCCGGAGGAAGGTTGAGAGGGTGAGAGTCACGGTCGTATTTGGCGGAGCGCGAGAAGCTTTTGTTGGAGTGGGTAGAGTTAGATTTCCGGTCTCGGTCGCGGTCACGGTCTTTTGAAATTCTCTGGAAGGCTTTTTTCTCGGGTGAAGATGGAGGGGTCCCTTGCGATGAGGTGCCCGTGTTGTTATTGTTAGGCGTTGCGTCTTGTTTCTTCTTTGAGGATTTCGAGAAGATGGAAGGCAGCACCATCGGGCCTGAGCAGCGTTACACTGGCACTTTGCTAGGAATAGTTTTTGTAATGTGACGGGGAAACCTAAATCGGCGCTGAGTTGGTGTCGCTTCAGGGTCTTTGGGAGGCCTTCATCGGTACGTAGAACATTCTAGGCGTTAAAGCCAGCCTGCCTGCGCACGGTGAGGCTGGTTGTCAGCCCGCGTGAGCCAGGCGCTTGCTTTTGTACCTGACAATTCACCGAATCCAGTAATGCTCCTACAATGCCCACTTTGCCTACTTCAGTACGTTTACCTGCGCTACTGCTTTCTGCAGCTGACCTTAGAGACTTGCGTGCTCCCATGGCCCTTGTATATATTGAATTATTAAATCTTGGCTCGGGCCGAGCATCCGCCCATGTCACCGCCTGCTACCTGTTCACCTGGCCTTGCTTCGCACTAGGTTGATTGCTTTGAAACATCCTGGTAAAGGCCTGCTTGCTACACATTGCTGCTGCCAGCCTGTCCGCTCTCGCAAGCGCAGCCTCTCTCGTTTGACTCTAGCAACCGCGTCTTTACCCGTTATCCACACGTGATCACGGGCCCTAAGCCCGAAGCTCAACCTTGGACAGTTCCCAACCCGCCGCTGCTCTCATCTTCAGACTTAGCCATAGCAACCCCTCTATTCAAGTGTCAGCCAGTTCTCACAGGACTCTCTCTTGTTAGCCCCCAGACCAACCGAGCTTTCTACCCAGGTTTCTGCCCAGCAGTCCTATCTGCATCTCATCTGCATCTCCCTGCCTTTGTCGTGGTCACACAACTGTTCTCGCTGCTCTGGCAGGTGCCCCGGGGGACTGACTTACTTTTGAGGCTGCAGCCACAAGCGAAAAGCTTCTACAAATATCGGCAGGAGCCCTTTCAGATTGGGGCTACATCACCGATCACCTTTAAAACCTCTTACTGGCTTCCTCATCAGGCATATTCCCAATATGGGATTAGCATACAACATTTACCTCAACTCTCACCGCATTTACGGTTGTAAGAACTGCAAGACGCATCTTTCGAATCACGATGATATCATCAGCCGGGTCAGTTGTCTCTACTTCAGTCTGGAAGGCGACCCGGGTCCTGAGCGTCGGACCAGCCCATGCTAGGCGGCATTAGCTGACTTGCACACTGGAACAGAACTTTCGAGGCCAGCATGGCAAGGCCTACCTCTTCGATTCTGTCGTTAATGTCACCGAGAGCGAACCTAGCGAACGAAACATGACAACTGGCCGCCACGTAGTCCGTGACATCCATTGTCGACAATGCAAAGATACGGTGGGTTGGAAGTATGATAAAGCGTACGAGGCGTCAGAGAAATACAAAGAAGGCAAATACATCCTTGAGGCAGAATTACTTTGCACTGTCACTTAAGGGTGGCTTTTTGAACTCTTGGAAACACGTTGATGAGGGATAAGCGTAGCCATGGCGTTTGGATTGCATCAGGAATGGCGTTTTAATACGGGATTAAGTGGGATTCTAAGCAGTATTCGGATATGTGGTGTTATAACTTGGATGTTCAGATACAGGCAAAACTCCTTAGTACGGTATGGGTTTTGGCGCCAAATGTATCGTAATCCAATGGTATTGTGTATCAAGAGTCAGATTTTCCTCCTTACGGGCTAGATGTAACCCCTTCCCATACAACTAGTTACACCGATATTGGTGGTAGAGCTGAATAATATCGTCGAAAGTCAGATAATCGTTAGTTACACCAAAAAAGTCTTGATCAAGGCGTGTAGAACATAATACAAAATATACCATTAATCCATTAACCCGCCGAGCCACGTCCATATGTTATCGATAAGAATTTAGCCAATCAGATCAATAGGACCAATCGCCGTGCTCGGGAATATGAGATTGGTGATCCACTAGATATCATATAAAATAATCTGTATAGTCTATTTCTTAGAGTTAAGTCGCTCAATATGAGGTAGCCAACTCGTCCTTTCTGTAGAACGGAATCTGATATATTTTACACACAAAATGTCCTTGGCGCTCGCAGAGGCATCTTCTAGTATTTACTATCTCGTGGTTTCCGAACAGTATTTAGTGAAAGCTTTGATAGAGGCTTCCTCAATCGTTCGTAGTGTCCCTGGAGATGATCTTGGAGCCTGTAGAGATCGGGGGATAGATTTGGTGTACTATAGTCGTCAAAATCGTCTAACTTGAAAAGGTATAAAATCGAGCTGCGGCTGCGGCTCCGGTGGTGGGTTTATAGCGACCCGATTTGGTTGAACGTTATATTGAGTCGGCTGAACAAGGTCTATATCATTAGAAGTACGGAAAGCATGGTTGATAGTATTGTATTAATTAAATCTATATAGGCTATAGGCTATAGGCGTATGGTGGTCCGTGCGGAACACATACTCGACGGACGGCGGGTTAAGGGATATACCTGTTATCGTAATAAAGAGTTTTGCCTGTATTGGCATATTTCTTCTACGCCCAACAGCAGACTGTTGAAGATGGTTTGCGGGCTTTTCAAGGCTTTCGGTACGTAGCCTAATTCGTCAATCCACTTCTACTAGAATTCTTCCACTGCAGTTTACCCCTCCCTAACTACAATGCATCTACCAGGACACGACTTCTCGCATGTAAACCCTGGCCTCAAGCCTCCAATTATTGAGGTCGGTAGCTTGCGCCGCAGCGTCCAAACTACCCCGCATGTCCGCATAGCCTGTCGCCGCCGGTTCTTGGAACTCGGCGGTAGCGGCATATTTTCCAAACCATTTCGTGTGAGCAGGTGGCGTCACAAACTAGATTTGCATAAACTGACTCCACTCGCGGGCGCTTTAAATCGTGTGTTGAAGTTATCCTTATATTTTCCCTTGCCATTAGATTAGGCTTGGATTACCAATATCTTCATAGTCTCTGGCTTCCTTCATTACATCAAGCCGAGTCCAAATCTAGCCATGGCCAAAGATACAATGCGTTCAGTCGTTTTCAAAGGCCCTGGGAAAGTGGTGATTGAAGATCGACCAATTCCCAAACTTCAGGACACCCAAGACATTATTGTTAAGGTAGAAAAGACAGCTCTATGCGGAAGGTATAAGTTGATTAGAAACCGCTTTAACACCTAGAATAGATACTAAGATTGCATTGGTCGTAGTGAGCTTCATGTATTCCGAGGCCACCAGCCAAGTCCGACGGATTTTATCATGGGCCACGAGTTCACTGGTATTGTCGATGAAGTTGGTTCAGACGTGAAAACAGTTAAGAAAGGAGACAAGATCGTGTCACCGTTTACAGTATCTTGGTAAGTTAAAATATTTTATGTATTGGTACCAGAATTCTAACGGTATTTAGTGGAGACTGCTTCTACTGCAAAAACGGGTATTCTTCACGATGCGAGAAAGGCTTGCTTTTAGGAAGTGCAGCCCTTGATGGCGCCCAAGCGGAATACGTACGACCTTGCCCTCGTTGCTCCGAATTGGTTGGCTAACCGTGCGACAGGTAAGAGTACCCTTAGCGGACTCTACGGTAATGAAGGCACCAGAAGGAATATCAGACAACGCTTTAGTTCTCATGGCCGACATATTCCCAACTGGCTACTTTGCTGCTCATAACGCTTTCAAGGAGTTAACAAAGGAGCAAATTGCTGAATCCACAGTTGTCCTCATTGGCTGCGGGCCCGTCGGTCTCTGTGCTCTTATCAATGCGGTAGACTACAAGCCGAAGCACCTCTTAGCTATTGATTCGATAGATTCTAGGCTGGAGCTTGCAAAGTCTCTAGGCGCTGAGCCACTGAACTTTCAAAAGGACCGCCAGGGTCTAGAGAAGAGGATTAAGGAGGTAACCAATGGCCGTGGCGCCGATGTTGTGATTGAAGTCGTGGGTCTGAGCCCTGCGCTGAAGATGGGATTCGAGATTTTAAGGCCATGGGGCATTATTAGCAGCGTTGGCGTGCACAACGGCGAAGTAAAAATTGTCGCCATCCTTGATCGGCCAGTGGCTAACCTTTGGTCCAGATTCCTTGGAGCGGGAATCAAGCATACGGCAAGAATCTAAGAATCCAGATGGGAAGATGCCCTGTGCGGTCCATTTTCCCTCAATCATTAGAGAGACTGAAGCAGAAACAGCATCTTCTCGGGTGAGTCGGGACCTCATCAAATTTCCCACTCGCCAAGTAACATGTCTCTAATATTTGCTAGCTTCATGGCCGATAAGATCATGCCGCTCTCAGACGCAGTGGAGGGCTACGATTTGTTCGATAAAATGAAGGCGCAGAAAGTGGTGTTTGAAGCGCAGAATTAATGGCTCGCGACTCAGAGTACTGTATGTGCTCGTCCGGTGGGTTTTTGCATAATAGACGGGGGGCTCTCGTTGGCCGCCAAGGAATAATTAATTCCTGCAGAAGGCGAATTTAGGACAAATTATAGGAACGGATGTAGCCGTTTTTGAGCCCCCTGGTCCTAGCGTCTCACGTCGTCGTAGCGGGGTTACTCCGCGCTCTCTTTTTTCCCGTAGAGTCAACAAGAATTAAATAAAAACATGCGGAGCTGGAATGTGAGGCTTTCGGAGGCTCGTTCCTAAAATCATTCTAGCGACTCTCTGCTCTCAATAAATGCCCGAGTTAAATCAAGTCCAAATATTCGGAATTAGTCTTAAGATCCCCTCTTGCTTCGTTGAAGGTCAAGGCTTTCGCTAAAACCGGGGCGCCCGCAACGAAACTGCCAGTCGAAACCCAAATATTTCTCGCTTTGTTCTTTCGTCGTCACCTCAACATCTCTTTCACAGGATCGCTCCACCTCCACAATCTCCCTTCAGCACCCTCCACACTCCCCCTACCTATTCGCCCTCCTCCTTTCTCTTCCATCTTCGCCCTACCTCCTCTCAGAACCTCCCACCGACATTGACCTCATCTCCTCCCCCGCCACTTCCGCAAAAAGAAAGCTAGTGGGTTTCCCTGCTTTAAACGCCCATGAGCTACCCCCCATTCGCCATTCACATCGCTAACACTGCTCATAAGTCGCAGACCGAAGCTTTCCCTCACTTCACTTCGCTTCGCTCCTACAAGCCCCACTTCAAGTAGGTCATTTCTCGCGTTAGTAACACTAGTGTCTCGGATTTGGAAATTATTAACACTCCACTAGACAACCCTAATTCATTCATACATCATGTCAGGCGAAGAAGCTTCTTCACAAGCTGCCCAGGATGTCGGTGATCTCTCTCACTCGCTCAACCGGCTGAGCATGGGTGACGGCCAAGATGGCGGACCTACACCCAGAACCGAAGAGGAGTATGCCGAAGCCTCACTCACCCTGCGAGCAATTGTCTCGTCTAAGGAAGCAGGTGTCATCATAGGAAAGGCGGGGAAGAACGTCGCTGATCTTCGCAACGAAACGGGCGTTCGTGCCGGTGTCACCAAGGTCGTACCAGGCGTACATGACCGCGTGCTTACCGTCACCGGTGCTCTTCGCGGGATCGCCAAGGCATATGGACTTGTCGCCGGAGGACTGCTCGAAGGTGCGCCTCAGATGGGCATGGCTGGGCTTATCAGGAATGACGGAACTCAGCGTAAGTCAAATATTCATGTTTCATTAGCAACTCTCCTTTGAACCCCATTCTATTCATGAAACCATGTATTCCATTCACATTAGGCTTCGGGTAGTACATCATTTAACAATTTGGTTCCACAGCTGTTCGCCTTCTGATATCTCACAATCAGATGGGTACCATCATTGGACGTCAGGGTCTGAAGATCAAACAGATTCAAGATGCATCAGGTGTCCGGATGGTTGCGCAAAAGGACATGCTACCGCAGTCTACCGAGCGGGTTGTCGAAGTTCAAGGCTCGCCTGCTGGAATTGAAAAGGCTGTGTGGGAAATTGGCAAGTGCTTGATTGACGATAGCGAGCGCGGCTACGGAACCGTTCTGTACCAACCCGGAGTTGGGCCCATACCTAACGGTGGCAACATGGGTAGCGGTAGCCGTTCATACAATCGCACTGGACACGGCGCCGATTTCAGCGATGCGCCTCCAACGTACAACAATCGACGTTCTGGATCCGATGCCGCTAGCCGTCCCCCACCACCAACACATACCGAAGAGGGAGAAGAGATGCAGACTCAGAACATCAGCATTCCATCCGACATGGTTGGCTGCATTATTGGCCGTGGAGGGAGCAAGATCAGCGAGATAAGGAAGAGTTCCGGTGCTCGCATTTCCATTGCGAAGGCTCCTCACGACGATTCTGGCGAGAGAATGTTCACCATTACCGGAAGTGCTAGCAGCAACGAGAAGGCCTTATATCTGTTGTACGAGAACTTGGAAGCCGAGAAGATGCGACGAAGCCAGGTGCAAGAGTAGGAACAGACGAGCTAGAAGCTCGATTTTGTCTACCGGGTTTTCCTAATGAGTGGATAGTGTGTGGATTTAGATGGTGGAAAGGCTCGCGGCCGTTGCGCATATTGCGCGCTGGTGGTCGTCTCGGTGCCGTTCTTCTGCTCCATCCATCCATACCTCTTGGTAACGCCTCGATACCAACTTTCATCCAAAAGCGATGTACTTTCTTCCCCGTGCCCTAATACCTACCCGGGCGGACTTCAGCTACTTCTTTCTTCTCGTCAGCCTCGACCTACACATCTCTGCAAATTGAGCGCTTACGATTCACGACTTATGCTTTGATATCCGCGCTCCTGCCTCCAACATCACAGTTGGAGCTAGGTGCAGCATTCGGGCTCTTCTTTTACTTTTCTTTCCGGTTCAAAGGCTTGTCTTGTTGACGAGCTCCTCACAACACTCTCTGTCCCCACACAGTCCGAACCGATATTTTCACCACACTTCTCTCCAAATCGCATTACCAGTCTGTAACCCCCTCGGTCCTCACTCTTTCACACACATGTCCTTTACTCAGCACACCTTTATCTCTCTTCCCCTACTGCAAATCACGATAGTCAATCAGCCTCACTAGCTTCTACTCTTCACACACCACACCTCTTGTCGAACTTAAGAATCTCTCACCCTTACCCGACATTTCTGCGCTAATAGCGCATTACGCTATATCTCTTCAACCTATGTATGTAGAGTAATGCAAGTGCGGCTAGACATCAGGATAATTTTCTCAATGTTCTAGCTATTGTATTGTGTTCTTACTTGCGAAGCTGTAGCCAGCTAATTAGTGAAGTTGATGCTAAGTAAAATGTGTCCATGGCCTCTTTGGTCCAATGTTAAAAGATATGCTACATTGCTCTAAGCAGATTAGAAGGCAGTGATCTGGGATGTTTCCGTATTTAACTATTCAGCTGTGCTCATTCACCTTCTGTCGGTTTCGTTAGTTCAATCACTAACTCAAGTGTGTTCAGAGCAACATGCGCCCTCTAACTCTTCCCAATGTTGTCTTTAAACTCTTCATGCTCCTACCTGCACTCATAAAAAACCCTGCCATCCAAATCCTGTACCGTGTTCTGTCCAGGCAACATCTAATCCGTTATGAACGGCCTCAAATTGCGCAAGGCAAAGTCGTCCAGCGACACATCAGGAAATCCCCACATCTGACGCACTAACTCCCACTCATCCTCAACGAACTCACACAACTTCCTCACGACCTCACAAACCCGACCTCCGCTCCTACAAGCCCATCCGCTCTCGACCCTGCCCTTCCTCCCCAAACAAAACAAGCCACAAGCCGCATCCAACACTCCGATCCCTCCCTTCCCACGCATTCACCCAGCTTCAGCTCCCCGCAACCTCACGCCCGGGTCGACGTCCCAACCCCGATCTTGAAGCGCGCGACGGCTCCGACGGTGCCACACGCGCCGCCCGCCTCGCCCGACCTCGCGCTCCTGCGCTCGAAGCTGGTGCAGGAGTGCGCGCACATCTGCCCGCCGGCTGTTTTCCACGAGGCGAAAAGCGCCAGGCTGACGTCAACGCAGGAGCTGTGGAGCTGGAATGTGGAGGGGGAGGCGCGGGGGAATACGGTGTTGTGGGGATGGGAGAGAGGAAGGGGAGGAGTAAATGGGAGATGGAAAGCGCCGGGTTCTTCCGTGCCGGCTAACGTGGGTGATAGGGTTATGACGGTCCACTACTACCGCCTTCCTAATTAGGTTTACTGCCTTCCTAATGTAGTATATTCCCGGCTCCAAAATCAAAATAGTACTAACTTTAACTCATTTTAAATGCTTATAATTTAAAAAAACTTTTACTAGTACTATGGCGTCTCCTTAAGTTATACTTAGGCGTATTTAGTAGGATTTAAATCAGACGAATAGGGTAGCTAATTAATTACGTCTACAATATTCTCTTTAAATTACTTAGCCACAAGCTTTAATTTATATATTAAAGCGTTGCCCTATATAAATTAGAATTTAGGCTTATAGATTTAAGGTATTTAATCGTCTAAAACTTAAACATGAGATTAAGTAGAGTACCCCCTTTAGGCGACTCCTTGTCCCTTTCTATAACCACTAAATTAGACCTTCTAAGAGCTCTAGAAAGCTTACCTATACTATAGCTATATACCCCTTATCCTATTTATATAGTAGTATATAAAAGATATGGGATTATTGTCGACTAGAACTTCTCTTAACCAAATACTCGTCACTGTCACGGAGTAAATACAAGTGGCGATAATATATAGCAAGGTAGATATTATTAAAATATGTGCATAAACTGTGTGATAAAGTCAAAACGTTGCGTAAGGAAAGAAGGTAAGAAAACGGGAAGAAAGAGTATATATGGTTAACTTAGTTGCTTGGTCAACACATACACGGAGCAGAATAGGATTCGCGTAGTAGTCCTGGCAGAACTTAGCAGAATTCGTTGGAACTTGGCGGAATATAGCAGAATGCGGTAGATTACCGTTAGATCGCCATAGATCGCGGCAAATTGCGGTCTCGTGGTCGGTCTCTAATTGCTGAGTCGGTGGAAACAGGTGGACGTGTATGAGGTGTCATGGTGGTGTCCCGTGACAGTCGCTTTATATAATCTTAGCCTATCTTAATCGCTCCTACTTTTTATATTTAATTACCTACCTTAATTAAGCCTTTACTAAGTCCTTTATAAGTAAAGGCCGCTTCTTAGCTAGTTATTTTTATATATAGTATTTATGTAATATTTAATATAATATACTTTAGCTTATAGAAAGGCCTAGCTTAAAGTCGAGCTCCCTATATATAATTATAGGCTTTATACAAACTATTCCTAAAATCCTATATTTATCTTGAACTGTGTATTTTAGAGGACGTCTAATTTAAGAGGTAGATATACCTTATAGGCGTTAGGGTGCTTTAGATAAGGTTTCTAGTACGGTTAATTTTGGCAGGCATGATTCGGTCGCAATTTAGGGGGCTATAACTCCTGCTCTAGCAAATCCTATAACTACTCCTCTTTTATAACGAGTTAATTCCTTCCTGCGAGGAATATTCCCGCTAATTAGAGCTAACGCATGACGTGGCATAGTTAAAAAGTAGAGGGGGGGACGGTAAAAAAATTTGGTGTGGGCTGCACGGTGTAAGGCGTATTGCCCAGGTGTACGGTAGGGAGCAGGCAAGCCGAGCATGAGTCACAAGGAGAGTCGATGGAAGAGGACGATATGGTAAAGAGTATGGCAATAGCCTCGTAGGGAAAGGGCTGCAAGCCCGAGGTGCTTATAAGGAGGTGCCAAGCCTAGCCTTCGGCTAGGCCTTGGCTACCCTAAGCGGCCCTCGGGCGATGCACCCGAGTAAGGGTCAAAATAACCCTTACACACGGTCACTTTTGACGAGGTACTGTGGCAGTCGCCCGTCATAACCCTTCACCCACGTTACTTAACCATCTATCGATCGATTCCGTCTATATGCCACGTTCATGCCTGCGTGCGTGCATAATAAAATTAGAATCCGGTCAATCTGTGGCCGCCTTCCGATCCCTAGCTTCCGATCCTAGTTTGGGTTGTAAGTGATGGCGTTCCACGCCGATCTCGCAACTAAAAATTTCCCTACATTGCTTTCACTTTTGATATTTTGCAATTGTCAATATGAATTCGCAGCTGATCAGTGGACCAAAGATTTATCGAGCTGCCGGTTTCTGTATACTCAAGTTCCCGCACGTCAAACCCCTCGCTTTTCATCAGAATGCTACAATTACCAGATCCCACCATAGACCTTGACTGGTCCGGTTACGTTGGCTCGATTCAGTGGCATTTCGGCGAGGTCGCAAAGAAACATCCGGACCGAATATGTGTAGTAGAGACGGAGTCGTCAGAAGCTCCCGAGAGGAGATTTACCTACAAGCAGATCTACGAAGCATCAAATGTTCTGGCACACTACCTCCACGATGCAGGAGTTACCAATGGAGATGTTGTTATGATTTGGGCACATCGCTCAGTTGACTTGGTTGTCGGCATGATGGGCATACTGGTATGGCTTTCCTCCCTTTTTGCTATTTCTATCTCCCGACCTATTGATATACTGACCTCGCTCTTTCCTTCTTTCTACAAGGCTTCTGCGGCGACGCTGGGTATCCTCGACCCAGCCTACCCACCAACGAGACAGAAGATCTATCTTGAAGTCGCTCAGCCCCGTGCATTAATCAATATTGCAAGGGCAACGGATGAGGCAGGACCTTTGGCCCCAATTGTGCGAAGGTATATTGATGAGGAGCTCCAGCTGAAGGCTGAAGTTCCTTCACTACGCATTGGTGACAGTGGTGTCCTGTCCGGAGACGAAGTTGGTAACGAGGATTTATTTGCCCAGGTCAGAACAAAGGCTTCTTCACCGCCCGATACGCAGGTGGGCCCCGATAGCGCGCCCACGCTCTCTTTCACTTCCGGCAGCGAAGGAAGGCCCAAAGGAGTGCTTGGCCGCCATTTCAGTCTCACTAAGTACTTTGGCTGGATGGCCGAGACGTTCCGGCTCAATTCAGAGAGTCGGTTCACTCTTTTGTCGGGCATTGCGCATGATCCCGTGCAAAGAGATGTCTTTACACCTCTGTTCCTTGGAGCACAATTGTTGGTTCCTTCAAAGGAGGACATTCAGCATCAGAAGCTTGCAGAATGGATGCGTAAGCACAAGCCGACGATCACACATCTGACGCCTGCTATGGGCCAGATTCTCGTCGGTGGAGCGACAGCGAAATTTCCATCTCTGAATATGGCTTTCTTTGTCGGCGATGTTCTCACGACGAGAGATTGCCGGAGTCTGCGGGGACTCGCGGTCAACGCCAACATAGCTAATATGTACGGTACCACCGAGACCCAGCAGCGGTGAGCTACTATGAAATACCGAGCCTGGCGAAGGTTTCCAACTTCTTGGACAAGCTGAAAGATACCGTACCAGCTGGGAAGGGCATGAAGAATGTACAGCTTCTGGTTGTGAATCAGGAAGATCGGACCAAGCTGTGTAAGGTTGGAGAAGCGGGAGAGATTTACGTCCGTGCCGCTGGTCTTGCTGAAGGTTACAAGGGAGATCAGGCATTAAACGACCGGAAGTTCCTCATGAATTGGTTTGTGGACAACAAGGCGTGGGTGGAAGCCGACAATAAGAACAGCAAGGGCGAAGCGTGGAGAAAGTACTACAAGGGACCGCGAGACAGGCTTTATCGGACTGGGGACCTGGGCAGATACCTGGAGTCTGGTGATGTGGAGTGCACAGGACGTGCAGACGACCAAGTCAAGATTCGTGGTTTCCGAATTGAGCTCAATGATATCGACAGCAACTTACGCCAGAACCCCTTGATCAGAGACTGTAAGACGCTTGTCCGGAGAGATAGAAACGAGGAACCGACACTCGTCAGCTATATTGTACCAGAGCTGAAGGAGTGGCCCCAATGGCTCAAAGCTCGAGGCCTAGAGGGCGTTGAAGATGAAGGGACTGACATTGGTCCTACAAAGGTCTATTTTAAGAAGTTTAGGCGGATGCAGACGGAGGTACGGGACCACTTGAAAGGTCGTTTACCCAGCTATGCAGTGCCGACCATTTTCATTGTCCTCAACAAACTGCCGCTTAATCCCAATGGGAAGGTTGATAAGCCAAACCTCCCCTTTCCCGATATCGCGGAACAAACAGAAGAGGCTTCGGACGAGGATTTGAAGAGATGGGAGTCGCTGACGGAAACTGAGCGAACTGTTGCAACCAAGTGGGCTGATCTTATTCGTGGTCTTAACGCGAAGACTGTTACACCTCAGAATGATTTCTTCGATCTTGGTGGACATAGTATCTTGGCCCAGCAGATGCTACTAGACATACGCAGAGAGACTGGAGCAAATGTTTCTATAAACACACTCTACGAGCACCCAAGTCTAGCTGGTTTCAGCGCGCAGGTTGACAGGCAGCTGAGGCCAACAAATGGCGTCAACGGCGACGGTGCGGGAGCAAAGGAGAAAGATCTTGCGTATGTTCAGTCCCTGGACGAGCTTCTCAAGCAGTTGCCAACCACATATCAAACAGCGGATCCAGCGACGACCCGTGCATCAGCCAAGCCGACGGTCTTCCTCACCGGTGCAACTGGATTCTTGGGCGGTTATATTATCAAGGACATACTGGAACGAACCAGCCGTACCGTCAGACTGATTGCCCACGTGCGAAGTGCCAATGATTCAAAGGCTGCACTTGATCGACTACGACGTTCTCTACAGGGTTATGGCCTATGGCGTGACGAGTGGTCGACGCGATTAAGCTGCATTGTTGGTGATCTATCAAAGCCACAACTTGGCATTGAGCAGCACACGTGGCAGACCTTATCTCAAGAAGTTGACGTAGTGATTCATAATGGCGCCACAGTCCACTGGGTCAGGAGATACCAGGACATGATGGCCTCAAACGTCATCTCCACAATTGACGCTATGAAGCTCTGCAACGAAGGAAAGCCCAAGCTTTTCGTATTCGTCAGTTCTACAAGTGTACTTGATACTGACCACTACGTCAAACTCTCAGAGCAACAAATCAGCACTGGCCAAAATGCTATCTCTGAGGATGATGACATGCGGGGCAGTCGGACTGGTCTTGGCACTGGCTATGGCCAAACGAAATGGGTGTCTGAGCAGCTCGTCCGTGCGGCTGGAAAGAGAGGTCTCCGGGGCTCTGTGGTTCGACCTGGGTACATTCTAGGCGACTCAGAGACCGGTGTCTGCAATACCGATGACTTCCTAGTCCGTATGCTGAAGGGCTGCATTCAGCTGTCGGCCCGGCCACGAATCATCAACACTGTCAACTCTGTTCCGGTCAATCATGTTGCTCGTGTGGTCGTGGCTGCTGCTCTCAATCCTCTCCCAGGCGGCGTACACGTCGTCCATGTTACTGGCCACCCGCGCTTACGCATGAACGAATACCTGTCGCTTCTCGAGTTCTATGGTTTTAAGGTTCCAGAGGTTAGTTATGACGCTTGGAGGGACGACCTCGAGAGATACGTCTCAGCAGGTGGCCAAGAGAAAGATCAAGAACAACACGCGCTGATGCCGCTCTATCACTTCTGCGTCAACGACCTGCCAGCTACGACGCGAGCTCCAGAGCTTGATGACAGAAACGCTGTCAAGATTCTGAAAGCAGACGCCGAGAACTGGACAGGAATCGACGAGAGCGCTGGCTACGGAATTAGCAGGGAAGATGTAGGCAGATTCCTAAGGTACTTGGCCGAGATCAAGTTCGTGAGCTGGCCCTCAGGCAGAGGAAGGGCATTGCCCGAGGTCAATCTGAGTGCAGCGCAGTTGCAGGCGGTTGGAGCTGTGGGTGGCCGTGGTGGTGTATCGAATTAAAGGGAATAAAAGGTGAAGGGTCAACTGTTTTGAAGTAGTTATTTGTGCTAAATGGTATCTCTTCATCCTCTAGTCCATATCCTCGAGGATGTCTTATATTAAAGCCTCCCTGAGATGTCGCCAATAGACACCGTCCGTATGAGGCCTAGCCATGTCACGGCAGCCGCCCTCCTGTGAAACCAGAGCCTGTATGCGAGTCTGTCTTCATGACCCATCCACATCCTTAGGGGCATCTCGTATCTAAGCCACTTCCAAAGATCGCCAATAGGTTCGTCATGTGAGGGCCAATTTTCGGCGTTTACGGCGGCCTCCTTCCTTTTATACCTTCTATACCTTCCTCCTATAACCCACATATCTCGTATCTAAGTCGCTCCCAAAAATCACCCACAGAGGCTATTCGTCATGCGAGCCCCTTAGCTCTGCTTTTCACCCGCGACCTATTAGAGGATATATATTGACCTGGTTGCTAAAGGCAACAAGTTCGGCCTTTTTATTCTATATAGTAGCTAAAAGTTAGTGGTAGTGCACTGGGCGCTTACCCTACCCTACTACTAGTCTATTACTAAGGGTGCTAGGGGGTGTCTTATTTAGTGAACTTCTAAGTTTCATCCTTATATACGCTAAAGTACGCTTTATATTATAATTCTATATACTTTATAGGGGTATATTAGAGGATATATATTAACCCAGTTGCTGAGGGCAACAAGGTTGGCCTTTTTGTTCCATACGACCCTCCCCCCAGATCGCTAAACCTATGCCAAGCTGCTGAAAGCGCGCCGACATGATAGATAGCTGAGGCTGAAGGTCTCACTGATCTCGCGGCTATGGGGCCACCTCCCGGATCGCAAGGCAGGGGCGTCCTTTGACGCTCTGAACGGAGCGTTAATAGCAGTGCTACCCCCAAAAAATTTGCTTCGCGCTTCCCGTTTATGACCTTTAACTCTTCAGGTAGGGTAACCCGCCCCTAACACTAACTTTTAAATTAGAAGTTAGAAGAATGTGGCATTCTTAGACACCTTCTCTACCAATCATACTTGCGCAAGATGCGGCTATAATTAGATGGAAGGACGGAAACGAACATGCTTTAAAGATTCATCACTGATAAACTTTCTCATCTTCAATTCCATAACTGCTCTATAACGTCCAGGGATATTGAGGTGGAGCAACTCTTGTGTGAATTAGTGCAGCAGATATTGTGGCGAAGTTGCGATTAGCCATTACCGGAGCAAGGAGGATGCTATACGTGTAGAAAGGGCGACTAAACCCCTTAAAGTTAGATTGTGTGTACCACTAGGAAAGGTCAAGGCAGGTATTAGCAAATTCGAATCTTGAATCTTGCCTGGAGAGAATTCTATTTCCGTCTTTGGACATGCCGCGTGGCGTCTCCAATCGTAGGTACGGAATTAATGCAACCTCTGCTTTGCTGCTGATTAATTAAAAGAGTGTGTGTAATCAAGCTAATATATAAAAATAGGAGTAAACTATAGAATAAAAGGGTCGGCCTTTTTGCCCTTAGTTACTAGGCTAATGTATATCCTCTAATACACCCCTATAAAGTATATAAAATTATAATATAAAGCGTACTTTAGCGTATATAAGGATTAAATTTAGAAGTTTACTGTGGGGGGTTTTGCAGGCAGGGGGCTGTGAAGTAGGAATAAGGTAGATTATAGAGGAGACGAATCCTTAAGGAGGTAAGGCCTCTGGGATCGGGGAGACTATGTACTACGGGGAGAGTGTCCGGGGGTTGTCCTGAGGGGACCTAAGCATCCGCCGCTTTAACCTGAGCCGAGGGTAAGCAGCCTAAGTAGCGGGTGAGCCGAAAGCTGAGCTGAGGGTTCTTAGCGCCTGATCAAAGCGGCGATGCTATCTGACTAAGTTAGATTGTGCTAAGGGGAGATTTGGTCTGTGACTACCTGTGTAAGGCTGTGAAAGATATTAAGGGACGCAAAGAGCGGCAGTGGAAACTAAAGAAAATAATGGATTGAAGAGCAATTGAGCAGTGTTTCAAGTAGAAGCGCAGACGGCTCCCTATAATGTTCGTTAGAAATTAGAGATAATGGAATTGGATGCTGGATGTTCTTCAGCCCTGTGATAGCTAAAAAAAAATGAACAATGATTTGTGATAACGTGAGCGATGGGGTTATGACAGTTCCTACCAAATTTCGTCTGTGCGTAGTTTTGATGTTCCAAACCGTCATAACCCTATCGCTCACGTTAATGTGTGGGATGACGGAATTATTATTTTAAGACGCGGGCACCGAGGCTGAGGCTCCTGCGCGTGGCTTCAAGCACAGACCCTGGCTAGCCTACGGCAAAGATGACAAAGGGGCAGGGCTGCAACTCCGCTCATCGAAAAGGTTGTTGCCAGATCATCCAAATGGCGAATACCACAATATAGACACTCGCTCTACCTTACTCTTCAATTTTCTCTCCGCGTATCTTTCCTTGTATTTTGGCTTCTCATTCCTCATGTCCTGAACTTCACAGCTCCTTCTCTCATTCGCTTCGTCTCTAGACGCATTGTAGACCTCTCGCTTTCTTACCCTTACCTCGTGCTTCAATTATCGATATATTCGCGACTCCATGGCTCGCACGAAGCAGCTCTACCCTATGCAGCGCGAACCTTCCGAAGTGTTCAAGCGCTCGAACGGCGCAATCGACACGCACATGCGCCTGGATGGCCGCTCGAATGGATTCGTGAAAGAGCCTGGGCATAAAGATGTAGAACACAAGCAACCTGGCCTTCCCCAGCTGCTAGTTTGCGTGGGTGGAATATACATGTCATTGTACGTCCACAGTCAGCTCCTCCGCCAGTTCAAGGCCCCTCAGGGTGTGGATTTGGGTATGGCTAAGGGGTTGCTGACAACTGAGTGATCTGGGGATAGTCTATCATGGGCCCTCCTCCAGGAACGTATTACTACAATTCGCTACGGGCCCTCTTCCGCGCCTCAGCGCTTCACCTACTCCGTCTTCCTCAACACGATCCAGTCCGCCTTCGCTGCTGTGACAGGTTATCTCTACCTCCTCTCCTCCACACCCAATGGCTCTCGGGCCCCGCCCATCTTTCCCTCGCGCACCATTCTCGGGCCCCTGATCCTCGTTTCCATAACCAGCTCACTAGCATCGCCCTTCGGATACGCGTCGCTGAAGCACCTCGACTACGTGACGTTCATCCTGGCCAAGAGCTGCAAACTGCTTCCGGTGATGCTGCTGCACATCAGCGTATTCCGCAAGCGATACCCAGTATACAAATACGCCGTCGTCGCGCTAGTCACGCTCGGCGTCGCGGTCTTCACGCTGCACCACCCGAGCTCGACGAAGAGGGCGGGCAAGGGCAACGCGAACGGGTCCAGTGCGTTCGGGCTGCTGCTACTGGGCATCAACCTGCTGTTCGACGGGCTCACCAACTCGACGCAGGACTACATCTTCGCGACCTTCCGCCCCTACTCGGGCCCGCAGATGATGTGCGCCCAGAACATCATGAGCACGCTGCTGACCGTGGGCTATCTGCTCGTCTCGCCGTTCGTCGCGCATACGCCCGTCGGCGCGTTCTTCGGCATGCAGGGCAGCGGCGGCGAGCTTAAGGATGCGCTCGAGTTCGTGACGCGCTATCCCGACGTCGGGTGGGATGTGCTCGGCTTCGCGGCCTGTGGGGCTGTGGGGCAGGTGTTTATTTGTGAGTCCACTTCCCGACAACGCCCACTCTGGCTGTTGGCTTCTGGTCGGCTAATTACGGAAATAGTCTATACGCTCTCGCACTTCTCATCGCTGCTGCTCGTCACGGTGACGGTGACCCGGAAGATGCTGACGATGCTGCTGTCAGTTGTGTGGTTCGGGCACCGGATTCAGGGCATGCAGTGGCTTGGCGTGGGGCTCGTTTTTGGCGGGATTGGTGCTGAGGGACTAATTACGAGGAGGGAGAAGGCGGCGAAGGAGAAGGCGAAGCTGGCGGCCAAGGCGAGTGGGGAGGGGAAGAAGGAGTTGTGAGGGTAGACATCGAATGTGTTGCATTGCGCGGGGCTGCCCTGGGCGTTGATGGGAAAGAATCTAGAGTAGGTGGGCATCGCTTTGTATATAAGTTATAGAAGGGGCTCTGTTAGAAGCCCTGTTTTCATATTTAAGAAATAGATCTAACGCGGTCTTCAGCTCAGCTATTCTATACGCTGTTGATAAAGCAGTTACAATCAACCAAGTAGAGCACCACCCATTTAGTTATTCTCACGCTATATAAGCCGTGGGGAATCATTTGAAGAACCTTAGAAGACTTCATCTGACGTAATTTTCTTGATTTGGGGGTTCTTTAAGCTATGCTAAAGCGGCTGAAGTCATTCGCGGAGGCACAATGGAATGACCTTATCAAGTATACGCCTTGACTTGGTGGCGTGTGGACAGTGGTAATACATAGATCCCATCTGCATTGCTGTTATGGTAGATGTCCTTTCAACCGATCGGGTGCGTGTATTTACATTTCCTAGAGCTACAGAACTCTTTAAGCAGTTTGATCAGCGGTAACTCATCGTCAAATTGGCTTGATACGTGCCTTCCGCGCAACAGTCTTCAGCTAGAGGGATCTAGAGACATCGGTTCTAACAAACCAGGAAGCTCTACGCCGGAGACATCCTTCGAGGACTGCTGGGAGTATTCCTGGGTGTTTGCTTGGCCACCGCATCTTGCATGGGGCTCTGTTCCTCCTCCTCTAGACATTGAGCAGATACAATAGCTATTGAAACCGACTTCCGCCTCGGGCGCAGCCGTTGGAAGTTTTTCCTCACTTCTCTACTAAGCTTCTTCTTTCGGGTGCCTAATTATAGCACCTAGGCCAGCCTCCAGACTGCCTTGAAAGCCAAGAGGACTCCGCATTTCTCCGATCAAGTTGCCGCCACAGTTGGCTTTACTATCGGCTACGTTGGAGATGAAGACAGTCGACCGCAACCAAGAGATCAAAGGATATTCACGAAGTTGGAATTTCAATGGCAGACTCTACGAAGTTTGGAACCGACCACAGAGCACAGGCAGGTAACGGCAGGCGTGATTTTGATGCCTAAGGACTCTTAGATAGGTTGAATTCGAAAAATGTAACCCGACCAGATGCATGCCCTAGGACAAGAATATTACCTTGGACAGCCGATGATGTTGCTCGATACTCAAAAGGCAGCCAAAGTATATTTTTCGTTTTGTAGGCCACCCAAGTCTCTTTTAGAAATAGACCTCTTATAGAGTTTAATTGGACAGGAAGTTTACTAGAGAAAGAACTAATATCTAACTGCCCTCGATCTGTTTCTAGGTATAACCCGTTACTGGAGAATAACGGGCTAGTAATTACAACGTCAACCTTGAACGTCTGACGCGCCGCTCCCGAGCCCGCGTCCCAGAGCCTAACCGTCTTGTCGTTCGACGCTGACACGACCAGCCGGCTGTCCGGTGAGAAGGTGACGGCGTTGACCGTGCTTAAATGGCCCTCGAGCGTCTGGCGCGCCGCTCCCGAGCCCACGTCCCAGAGCCTGACGGTGTTGTCGTACGACGCCGACGCGACTAGCCGGCCGTCCGGTGAGAAGGCGACGGCATTGACCCCGCCCGAATGGCCCTCGAACGTCTGGCGCGCCGCTCCCAAGTCCGCGTCCCAGAGCCTAACGGCCTTGTCATACGACGCCGACGCGACTAGCCGGCCGTCCGGTGAGAAGGCGACGGCGTTGATATAGCTTGAATGGCCCTCGAACTTCTGGCGCGCCGCCCCCGAGTCAGCGTCCCAGATCCTAACGGTCTTGTCGCCTGACGCCGACGCGACTAGCCGGCCGTCCGGTGAGAAGGCGACGGTGTTGACATAGCTTGAATGACCCTTGAACTTCTGGCGCGCCGCTCCCAAGTCCGCGTCCCAGAGCCTGACGGTCTTGTCGTCCGACGCCGACGCGACTAGCCGGCTGTCTGGTGAGAAGGCGACGGCGCGGACAAAGCCTAAATGGCCCTTGAACGTCTGGCGCGCCACTCCCGAGTCCGCGTCCCAGAGCCTAACGGTGTTGTCGCTCGACGTTGACACGACTAGCCGGCCGTCCGGTGAGAAGGCGACGGCGTTGACCCTGCTTGAATGGCCCTCGAACGTCTGGCGCGCCGCTCCCGAGCCCGCGTCCCAGAGCCTGACGGTCTTGTCGTCCGACGCCGGCGCGACTAGCCGGCCGTCCGGTGAGAAGGCGACGGCGCGGACCCAGCCCGAATGGCCCTCGAACGTCTGGCGCGCCGCCCCCGAGCCCGCGTCCCAGAGCCTAACGGTGTTGTCGCTCGACGCTGACGCGACTAGCCGGCCGTCTGGTGAGAAGGCGACAGCGTTGACATAGCTTGAATGGCCCTCGAACTTCTGGCGCGCCGCTCCCGAGTCCGCGTCCCAGAGCCTGACGGTCTTGTCCGACGCCGACGCGACTAGCCGGCCGTCCGGTGAGAAGGCGACGGCGCGGGCCAAGCCTAAATGGTCCTTGAA
>Ga0307515_10003619_pt1 | contig 32463 bp, 21 predicted proteins | sample 17_EM_MG_FD_194513 | JGI IMG/M metagenome (GOLD analysis project Ga0307515, IMG submission 194513) | Populus trichocarpa ectomycorrhiza microbial communities from riparian zone in the Pacific Northwest, United States - 17_EM | ecosystem: Host-associated > Plants > Roots > Unclassified | place... | reverse complement strand
TACTCCTAGGTTTATCCGGTGGGGTATATAGCTAGGGCCTAGGTTCCGTTCCCCAGTTGCATTTCTATATAGCCTTAACTATATATAAAGTAGAGTTACGGATAGCCTACCTGCCTAAGCCCTCTACTATAGTCTCCGCCTAGGTAGCGTTATAGTACCTTTATAGTAATTATAAGCACTAAGTAGGCTTCTATAAGGGCCTGTGCCCTAGCTAGAAATAGGCCCCTTCCTATATGCATCTAATTTGTACCTTAAGCCTACTATATAAGTTACCGCTTGCTTATAATAGTAAACTAATACGCGTATCTGTCCTTTTAGGCTATATAGATAGTGTTAGCTGTTGCTGCTATTATATACTACGCCCCATAGCTATAGGTAGCCCCTTTATATTACCTATAACGCTCTCGCGATAATAAACTAACTATATCTTGCAGATAGAGGCTTTACTAACTTAGCGCTGTGCAGCTAGTAGCCCTTACTATCTACTAACTAAACCTGCTACTATTCTTACTTTTATACCTTATCCAAGGTCCTAGTCCTTAGCTCTAGAGGTATAAGGGTAAGGGCTTCTATTATGGCCCGGTATAGAGGTATCCTATTATCCTATTAGATCCTTAGCTAGTAGTAGGCTAGCTTTTAGCCCTAGGCCCCCGGTTGGCCTAGGTAATAGAGCATCGGATAGTTATTACTAGGTCTCCTCTGTTTGTCTTTTATTATGCTTTAGTAACACTAAGGCTCGTAAAAACTCTATAAATCTAGCGGCGTTAAAGAGGAAGTTAATAAACCCTTAACTAGCCATAACGTAACGTCGCTGTACCAGTATTTAACGTAATCCTCACTCTTAGGTAAACCGTAGGGTTTAAATGAGACGGAAGGAACCCCCGTACGGCAATACGGGTCGGATTACGATTGTTGGTGTTCCCTGTACTTTATAACTATAAAGCAATTAATATAGCGCTAAATTTATTAGGCCGAATACCTTTTATAATTTAACTTTAAGATTATATATTAACCTAGCAAACTTAACTAGAAGCCTAACTTATTAATATAATAATTATAGAACTTACCTATAAACGCCTCTAATAAATAGATTATAAATTAATTACGAATTCTACTGCCCCCTAAACGCTTTAAGAAACTATACCTTATATTTCTAGACGCGGAGCTTAATAGGAATAAATTATAAATTAATAAGTAGGATATAGAAGTTAATAAATTAATAAAACACAAATATAAGAATAACCCTTAGATAGTAGATATAATAAAAGTGATTTAAATAGGGAAACGGCAATATAAGGATATTACACTCGCTAAATGCGAAATCCGTAATAATTGGTTATACTATTAATAGAAGATAGTAGTCCTAAATTCCGAACCCTTATGATTTAAGATACTCGAATTTGTACACGATTCCCCTATAGTAGGGTATCCTAGCTATATAAAGATCTATAAAATTATCTAACGAGTATACTACTAGCCTATAATGTACGACTATTATAAAAATACGTCTAAGTATGCAGAATGTGCGTGTATAGGAAGACCTCTTATATAAAGAAGTAAGGAGTACTTTAACCGTTGCCAATTCTAATGCAAAGATAGTGAGATATCTTAATTAACTTTATAGTTAACCTACCTAACAGTAATAGGTTCACGAATGTTATAGTAGTTATTGACCGTCTTATAAAAATACGACATATAATTCCTATAGACTTAATTAATGCAATATTAGTAGCCGAATATTTTATTAAGTATATCTTTAAGCTATACGGACTTCCTAATTTAATAATATCCGACTATAAAAGCCAGTTCGTTTTAGACTTCTAATAAGCCCTATATAAATAATTAAGTATATAAATATAACTCTTAACTATATTTTATCTAGAGATAGATAGTTAAACCAAAATTATAAACGCGATTATAGAATAATACCTATAAATATACTGCTCCTACCTATAAGATAATTAGGAGAAATAGCTACCGTTAGCTAAGTTTACTGTAAATAATATAAGAAACGAATTAATAGGCGTAATACCGTTCTACATAACCTATAGATAAGACCCTTAACTTAGATTTAAACTATAACCCGAAATTAATACAACAGGACCTATAATTAAGAGGATTTAACTAATTAACGTATATAACTTCGCTAATTAAATAAAGTAGTTAACGGAACTATTATAAAGTAAATTAGCGTATACTTAAACGGTATAGAAATAGCATATAAATAAAGGACAAGCTTCCGCGTGGGACTTTAAGGAAGGTAATATAGTTTACCTAAATATATAAAACCTAAAGACTTAATAACCTTTAAAGAAACTAGACTAGAAGTTTACGGGTCTATACTAAGTTAAGAAGAAACTAAGCCTATACGCTTATAAACTTAAACTACTAACTAAGATAAAAATATATCTAACGTTTTACGTAAACTTGCTATAACCCTTAAAGGGTAAACCTATAACTCGCGAAGTACTACTACCACCTCCCATAATTATTAACAACGGTAATAGTTCTTACTTTATTAACTTAATTAATAATATACGATAGAAGATATAATCTAAATAATTTAAACTTCTTATTAAATAGGAAGGATATAAAATATAAACTTAGGAAACCTATAACTAGATTAAGACTAATACGCCTTTCCTAGTAAAAGAATTCTACGAGGACCATCCTTTGCGGCCTACTTTAGCTAAATAGATATAATATAAAAGCAAATAATTACCACTTAATATAAATACACGAAACACAATAGTAGGGAGCTTAAAATTAAAAAAGACTTAAAATATGTTATGACGTTTATAATATAATTACGTAATATATAAAATGTTAAGGAACTTCAACTACCGGTTAAAGTTATCTAATTAGTTAGATCCGCCTTGCTAAGACCTACTATAAAGATGTTAGTTCTGCTTACCGCCTTAACTGAGTTAATAGCGATTTTCTATCCTGGGGATGGAAAATCCTAATTGGTCTATTTAATAATAGAATTAGTAAAACCCTATATTGCTACCTAATGCGAAAATATAACATATAATAAGTTATAAGTCTTAATTAAAATCAAATTATTTGGACCTTTAGCTAAAAGGGGGGGTACTATAACGGGAGTAGCCTAGTTATAGTAGGAATGTCTTGGTGAAACACTTAATAGATAAATTCCGACGCTTTAACCAAAATCTGCCAAATCAATCAAATTACTAAAGTCTATTAAAGACCGCGTATATATATACGCACGTATCGACCACCAAGCCCCTAACTATTTAATTATATGATTCTCTTGTTATTCCTTTCTCTTCTTTACGTAACGTCTTGTTCTTAGCGAGAGCTATATACCCTTAGATTTAGATAGAATTTATATTATTTCTTCGAATCTTCCCCAAAGCCTCTCCGCGCCCTTATAATATAGAAACTAGTATATAAAAAGGAGCTCCGTGCATATCTAGCTGTTTTACTTTATATAAAATTTTATAGTAAACTATTAATAGAGAACTACTAAAATAGCTTCTTAAGTAATAGGCCTATATATAGCGTCGGGGAGTTTATAGACTACAACTACTAGTAGTAGATTAATTGCTACGTTTACTATACTAAACCTAGATAATAAGATAAGCCTTTTTAGAACATCTAGCTAATAAAGGAGCTTAGTAAATACCTATACCTTTACTGCTAAAAGCTTTATAAGCCTAGAATCCACCTTATCGTTAATAAATTAATTAAACGCTTTACTAGCCGCGTGAGTAAGATTATAAATGTTCCCACAAAATCTATACTTAAGGACTTTAAGATATAGATACTAGGCAATTAAGGCTACGTTCTTAATTAGATATTTTATACTAAAAGCGCTAGCAAAGGCCTATATAATTTAGATACGTCTTTTATTAAAGATAGTTTTATAAAAACGGAAGCGGTAGTGCTTAACTTGCTATTATAGGAAGACGCTAAAACTAAAAAATGTTTCTATTCTCTATACCAGCGTATTTTTTAGCTTAATAGCCTTTTTACTACCGTTAAGTTACTACTACGGCTTTATAAGGAAGGAATTGGCGCAGTAGAAACTATATAGACGATAAGAATACAACGTAAGTAGTAGGAGGAAAGCTTAACAAAATATAAGGAGTATATCAGCTCCAGCCTTATAGACCTTAAACTACTCTATAAAGGCCAGATTCCTTAAGGTATACTATATATAGAGCCTTTAAATAACGGCTAGGTGCTAAAGCTTGCTTAAAAAGACACTAGAGTCGTCTTATTTATAAGTACTATTAGTAAAAGTATTAGCGACTTAGTTAATCGAGATATAAGCACGGCAAAAGGGTTGCGCAAGCCTATACGATTGGATTGTCTATAGACGAGAATCTAAAGCTAAAGAAAGGAAAGGAAAAGAAGGGGAGCGCCGCTCGAAGCTATATACGATCTTCGCGTCACGTGATTGCAATATGCGGCAATCTGTGGCAACTTGCCAGTGCGTAGTTCTGCCAAGTTCTGCTAAGTTCTGCTAGTGCCGTAATATTACCCCCCCCTCTAAAAAAGCCTGCCCTTAGGCTTTGCTACTAAAAGTCTTGGCAAGAGAATCTGACCAATTATACAACTTTAACCGCCGGTTAAAGTTCCTGGATATCTTAACACCTTATATAACTAAGAAATTTCTAGGGCGTTTTTGTCCTTATATTCTTCTAGTAGCTTATTATCTTTATTATACTAGCATTCTATCCACTTATCTAGGTACTTTAGCGGTCTAGGTTTATTAGGGTAATAGCTATAGAACTTTTAAAGCTTATAGGGGCTACCTATAAAGTTCTATATAGGGTACTAAGTAGGGTCTAGGTTATATCCTTTCTAACTAATATAATACTTTAACGTTCCCTTTATAAGTTTACAGGCTAGTATTTCTTCAATTTCCTATTTATTATTATTATTAACTTAAATTAGTAGGGGAGGTTTATTCTTTTATCCGGGTAGTAGGTTATTTATAGCTTTCCGTAGCTTATCCGGTAAGAAAATAGGGTGGACTTTAATTAAGTCTGGGAGCTTAACCTTATACGAGTTGCCTACTTTATTAAGAATCTTATATAGTCCTACTATCTTATAGTCTAGCTTACGGCTAGGCCGTTCTGTCTTCTAATTCTTTATTATAACCTAGACTATATTGCCTATAGTAAAGTTAGGCTTACGCCTATACTTATTTACCTGCTATTCTATTAACTTTTAGGCCTTTTCTAGGTTTATATAGGCTACTTTCTAGGCTTCTTCTAAGCGCTTAGCGTACTACTAGGCTTCCTTATAAGATAGTTTTTCGCGTATAGTCTAGGGCCCTTCTGGTCTTTTCTAGTTAAAGCTTATACGGGATAGGTAACCCATTTCTAGTTAAATAGGGGCAAATCCAGTAGAGTTATAGGGTAGGGTTGCTTAGGCGTAGTCTATTAAGAGCAATAGTTCGGCTTAGTTATCCTAGAAGTAGTTAATAAAAGGCTGGAGTCTCTAGTCTAAGTATTAATTTACAATCTCCATTTAACCGTCTATCTGGGGGTAATATACCGTAGAAAGCTTTAGCTTAATGCCTAGGATCTAGGTAAACTTATTCTAAAAGGCTAATATAAACTACGGCCCGTGGTTGGATATAATAGTGTCTAGTAGTCCGTAAATTCGGTAGACGTAGTGGATATACAGTTAGGCTGCCTCTTTAGTATTAATATTCTTATAATAGGGAATTAAAAACGGGCGCTTACTAAAGTAGTTAACTAGGATTATAACTATATTATATCTGTTATGGTCTAGAGGTAGCTTATAAAAGTCTATAGAGACATATTACCAGGGGCGGTTAGGTATTAGGAGGGGTTTTAATAATCCTAGGGTCTTATCTCGTGGGATTATAAACCTACGGCAGTTATTACAGTTCTATATATAGCGGTTAATATCCATAACTATTCCGGGCCAATAGTAGCGGTTACTAATAATCCTATAGGTTTTATTCTTTTTAGGGTAGGCCGTAGAGACCTAGGTATATACTTTAGCAATAAGCTAAGTCCATAAGTTCTATTCCTCTGCCACTACTAGCCGTTTCTAATGCTTAAGTAATCCATTTTTAAGGGACTATAGGCTGGTAACGTTCTTTGCCTTTTTACGGTACTCCTGTAGAGAAGGGGCTGTACGGTTTATCTGCAGCAATTTATTAATTAAGTTAAGTCCTAAAGGGTTAATAAGATATATCTTGGCGCCTAAGGAGTCTATACTTAGTTCTACCTATATCCAGGGGTTAAGGTGCTCTAGTTGTAGTAGCGTCTAGGTCTATAATAAGATCTTTATAGCCGTATGGTCACCTAGGTCTTATTTACGCCTAGTAAAAACATCTGTATAGTTCGTAGCGCCTGGTCTATATATAATTAAAAAGTTAAACTAAGATAGGACATTTGCCTAGCGTACCTACTGGGCCGTAAGGGCCTTAGTTGTTATAAAGTATTCTAGGGCCTTATAATCTAATACTACTTTAATAGGTTTAGGGGTCCCCTCTAACTATATACGCCAGTGCTAAAAGCTAGAGATAATAGCCAGCATTTCTTTATTATGGATGTGGTAGTTTAGTTTAGTATCTATTATAGTCTTTAAATAGTATATAATAGGGTGCTATTCTCCATCTAGTTGTTTTTAGGAAAAAACACCGGCTATTACGCCGTCTAAGGTATTAGTTTTTAGTATTAAGGGCCGTTTTAGGTTAAAGTGGGTAAGTAGGGGGGCCGACGCTAGCCGTTTTTTAAGCTTATTAAAGGCCTGCATATATATAGCGTTAAAGTAAAAGGGCTAGTCTTTCCTAGTAAGGCGGTTAAGAGGCCAGGTAATTCTGCTATAGTTCTTAATAAAGCGTCGGTAGAAGTTACAGAAACCTAAAAATAATTGCACCCCCTTTACGGTCCGTAGGGGCGTCTACTAGTTAATTACGGTTGTTTTCTCTGGGTTAGCCTTAATTCCGTCTATACTAATAATAAAACCTAGGTACTTTATACGCTTAATACTAAATTCCGACTTCTTAATATTAGCCTAGAGGCTAGCTTTGCGGAGCTGTTATAGGACTTTATAGATATGCTCCTTATATTTTAGTTTATTTTCTAAGTAGATTATAATATTATTTAGATAGGCCGTATAGAAGTCGTTAAGGTAGTTAAAGAGTATATCGTTTATATACCGCTGGTACGTAGCTAGTCCGTTAGTTAGTCTAAAAGGAAGTACCTTATATTTATATATCCCGTAACAAGTCCGGAATATAGTAAGATTCTTAAACCTAGGGTCTATTCTAATTCGGTAAAAGGCCTAGCAGATATTAAGCTTTATAAAAACCTTAGCTCTACTTATTCGGGTAAGAGTCTTATTAAGTAAGGGCAGCGGGTAGCGGTCCTTACGGGTTATATTATTTAGCTTATAGTAGTTAATGCAGAAGCATAGTCCTCTATTTAGCTTTTTAATAAAGAGAATAGGTAAGTTAAAAGGGGCTTGGCTAGGCTCGATAAAGCCCTTATTTAGGTTATTAATAAGGTACTGCTTTATGGCCTATAATTTGGCAATAGACTATAGGTAGAGAGGGCTACAGCTAAGGGTGCTTTCCTTATCTTGCTTAATTTTGATCTTATGGTTATATAGTTAGTAGGGTAGAAGTATATTAGATGCTGCCTTAGAGAATACGTCCTTAAATTTCTAGTATTAATTAGGCAGTTTTTGCTTTACTAGTTCTTTATCTATAAGCCCGCTTTCCTATCTACTAAGCTCGCTTTCCTTTTTCTTAATTATTTAGTTAATTTTGTATAGGCTAGTTATAAAGGTAACGGTATTAGGCTGAATTAGGTTCTGGTAGGATCCTACAACACTAATGTAGCAGATATTAACTAATGGGAGGTCTATAGGTTTCTTTAGCATCTATTAGGCCGTGGTTTACGGTATAGGGTTTATAGTCTTCCTTAGCTTATATTCCATTTTCTATAAGTTATCCTTCCTATCTATTAGTTTAGTATAGTGTTTAATATCCCTGGCTTTTCTTTATGGCTTTATAGGGTTCTCTATAGGGAACTTAGCTAGGTTACTACTAACTTCCTAGGTTTTTGGTATAGGTGGCGTAATATAGGTAGTCTAAGGGCGGCGTAGTATACGGATCCGTTGCGGGTTAAGCTGTACGTCCTTCTTAAAGGCCTAGTCTCTGCGCATAGCATTAGCCTAGTAAATAGTATTAATCTAGGGCCGTATAAGGTTTTCTATTATAATGCTAATTTCTTTTATAAAGGAAGGGGTCGGGGGTAGAGTTTTGGGCTAGATAAGCTGTTTACTCTATACTTTAAGCTATAAGCCTAAATAGGCTAGCTATTTTCTTTTTAAGATTATATTATGGCTTCCTAAGTCTATAATAAGAAAGGGGATATTATATTACCTTCGTCCGTTAATACGGAGGTAAATCCGTAAGATAGTTATAATAGGTGGCCCTATCCGTCCGTTATAACCGCGAATAGGGATTAGTTTGGGTAGTTCTTTAAGGGGTATATTTAAAAAATTAGCTAGTTTTACAGCGCACTTTATATTAATTAAGGTAAAGGTATTTGCTCCTAAGTTAGCTAAAGTAGAGGTTAAAACTTAATATCTATTACGAAATAAAGTATAAGGGATAGTGTAGCTTCTTTTACTAACTAGCTAACCTAGATTAATATATAATATATTAATCCCTTTTAACCCTAGAGAGAAGTTTTTCTTTAAGGTTCCTCTTTTTTTGGCTTTATACTGTCCTCCTAAATTAATAAGACCTTATTTATCCTTACCATTATTAGGCAGTTTCTTATAGGGTAACTTGTTTAACCATATAAAAAGCAAGCTCTTTAATCGCTAAGGGCCTATATATAGGGGTCGCTATATATAGGCCGGGTATATACTAGGCTTATAGTAGGGGTGGCTGCGTAGCTAGCTGCTAGGTTAGCTATAGGAGTTGCCGATTGTACTAGGGCACTATAGGCCGTACTCGTAGTACTTACGGCCTAGTTTATAAGGTTTTTAGTTTTTAGCCAATTGGCGCGTGCCTTAATTTAATAAAGGCCTTAGTTAATAGCTAGGCAATAGTCCATAAGTTCCTTTAATGTCTATACTATAGTATAAGCTAGTAATATAGCCTGCTGTAGGTCCAGGGTAAGTTTATTAAAGAGGTTTGGTAGTAGGTCTTTTTAGGGGATCTAGGCCTATTTGGCTAGGTATAGAAAGCGGGTTTAGAAGGCTAAAAAGGTCTCCGTTATTTTTATATTTAGGCTTTTATAGCTAAGGCGGACGTTTTATACTTTAAAAGGGTCTTTATAAATAGAAGATAAGTATTTAATTATTTCTTCTTTAGAGATAAAGGGGTCTACTAAGTCTTCTGTATATCGCGGGCGTAAATATATCTAGGCGTCTCTGCCAGTACGGCCAAAGATATAGGCTATTCTGGCTTGGGTATTAGGGAAGTAGTCTATATTAACTTTAAGCTTATTTTATAATTAAAGCTTTTAATTATTAAATATAGGGTCGGTTCCGTTTGTAAGTAGTAGGGGGTCCATAATCTTTACTAACTGCTTTAGTGCTGTATAGGCCTTAGTAGATCTACTAAGGCGCTAGGATAGGGCCTAAAAGACTATAGTAAGTCTTTAGTTGTTTAATAATGACTTATTATTAGATATAGGGGTATCTCTAGCTTTAAGCAGCTCTTACAATTATTTAATTTTAGTATTAGCAGCCGTAAGCTCCGCCTAGGGGGTTAAAATGTTAATTATTTCTTTGTCTAAAGTATTTAAGGGTCCTACAGCTGCTTTACCTACTGCTATAGTTCGTAGCATAGTGGTAGAGGTATTAGGTAATTCCGGGTAATTTCTTTAGGGGTTCTGGTCTATATATGTCTTGTAGGTCCTTTCCTTAGGGTTCTGTTTTTTTTTTTTAGGTCCTGTCCTTGTGGTCCTAGTAATATCCTTAGGGTCCTATTCTATATTCTTGTAGATATATTTAAGTTCCTTCTTAGGAAGAAAGAGTAGAGTGAGCTTTAGATAATGTTAGCGACTTAGTTAATTGAGACATAAGCACGGCAAAAGGGTCGCGCAAGCCTGTACGATTGGATTGTCTATAGACGAGAATCTAAAGCTAAAGAAAGGAAAGGAGAAGAAGGGGAGCGCCGCTTGAAGCTATATACGATCTTCGCGTCACGTGATCGCAATATGCGGCAATCTGTGGCAATTTGCCGGTGCGTAGTTCTGCCAAGTTCTGCCAAGTTCTGCTAGTGCCGTAACAAAAAGTATGTCTATTTAAATGTTAAAGCTTAATACTATTACTAGGGTTCCAATAACGTTATATATTACTAGCTTTAGAATAGATAATAAGGCTTTAGTAACTGCCCTTTAAAATAGCTAATGGAGCCTTATAGACTCGTAAGCTTTTTAGCAACTAGTTAAGAGCTTTACTACCTATTTTAACATTATTAGATCTTTATAATTACTTCGCTAAAGGTATAAATAATACGGATTAAATAAGGTGTTATTATTTATCTTTAAGACGGTACTAGAAGACTTAGAAGCCTCTATTTAACTTTCTCCTTAATATAATTACTGCTAACTGTTATAAATCATCGTTATTTGCCACGCCTAGATAGCTGTATAAGGCTAGCTATAAAGCCTTCCTTAAGAAGCTTATCCACGCCCTATTTAAGTAATTAATTTAAGCCTTAAATTATCCTTAAGTCCCTCGTTAAATTATATAGCAGCCTATAGTGGAATATAAATATAAGCCAGAGAGGATAAGCGACAAGCTTTTTACTTATTCGGCATGCTTATAGGTAAAAAGGATAACTTTAATCGCAAGGATTGGGCGCAGAAAGCCTCTTATAGAGCCTTTAAATAATACGGTAAGGAGGACATTAAATAGCAATAATAGGGGGAGGGGGAAGCAGGCACTAAGGACTTATTTTGGCTATAGGCTCTATTAAATACCGCTCTATAAGGAAGGAGGCTGTTAGCAGGAACATATTAATTAACTAAATACCAAGAATTGAGCTTGTATATACGAATATTATATTATCTAAGGCTTCAATACTTTTAGACGTCGATTTTGGTGTTCTCGTACACGGGCCACAACTCCGAGCACACTATCGGTGAGTCTTCACCCTTGAGATAGCTCCTAGTAATCACCATCATTAGTCGCATTAAAACAGGTCAGGAGGCTACCCAACATCTTTGTCATCCGTTACATCGCGTGGGCTCTAGACAAGCGAATTCCGATGGCTTTACTGGTCTTTAAGAATTTATCGAACGGGAGGTTCTCAAATAATGAGCAAGAACAGGGAAGCGATAACCAATAGTAACGCCTCTGAAAGGTCTGCTAACAGTCTGGACTCTGTACCAAAGTCTCCCAGATGCCACTGTGGAACTGAAAGTAGCATCTCGACTACTTGCGGACTCTTGCTCACTCGTGAAGCCGTTGCTTACTACTCTTTACAAGTGAATTCTTTGAGCTGGCGTCGGGTTCAAAGCCGATATAGCTTCCCCTCATCTTCAACCCCTTTACGTCGAAGCCGTCCGTTCAGCACCCAATATTGCACATTGGCGACCACGGCAGAGACCACTGCCAGTGATACCAAAGCAACGATAATTGTCCAGCCGACTCTGTACAATGGTGCATCTTTGGCTTGAAATAGCTGACTCCCAATTATGCCTAACGTGTTTGCCGACATGATGAAAATCGCCAAGGTAATCGACCTTTCGCCTGCGGAGCGAGCATTCAGCGCCATCCAGGAGCCATTGACAGGACCTTTCAGGCTGTGTGAGTATAGCGGTTCAGATTCTAATTCCAAGTACTTACGCCATATACTGGAGCAGGCAGTGGCTGCTGTCAAGATCCCGAATCTCAACTTATCGTCATGAGAATGTATCGGCAGGCGGCTTCCGAGCACGAAGCGAAAAAGTTAGCGCAACAAACTTTTTCTCATACCGAAACCACCCCGGGGCCTCTTCTACCCCATTTGTCTCTGTTTCCATTAGCATCATCACTTTCCTGAATAGGCGAATACGCACGCTGTGACACCCCAGGTAACGTTGAGAATTTGCTGAAGCCATTGTCCAATTGAAACCATTGCATTGGCCTTCAGCCGGCCGTAGCCGAGACCGCTAACGATAGTCGGAGTATTCCTTGACTCATCAGGGCGAGCAGAGGGGAAGGCCCGTGCGCGAACACCAGAATCAGAACAACGCCCTTCTGCTGGTAGCGCCTTACAAGGCGGACCGTGCGTGAACACCAGAATCAAAAGTACGCGTATGGTCACGGAGTCTCGATCCTATTGATTCTATTGGCCAGCTCTTATCGATACCAGTAGGACGAAATATACCAGTGGAAGGGATAGCGGTGTTCACGCACGGTCCGCCTCTTGCAGGGCGCTACCAGCGGAAGGGACATAGAATTCAACCATCAAATACACCACCACCATGCCTTCTAATCACGCTAGAATTGATGCAGATCTTGTTCAGAAGACTCAATATAAGATTCCCTCAAATAAGACGGCGAAAAAAGCCCCTTGAAGCCTTGGCCACTCCCCAAATTGTGTATTTCCGAGCACGGCTAACAAATCCTACTGATCTGATTGGTGGGCTCTTATCGATAACCTGCGTGCCCAAGTTGACGGGTTAGGGGATAGGATCACATAGTACTGGAAGGAGCAAGTCCAGAGATTGTCAGAATTGCATGAGGTAACAGTCTCCAATTTGTGAGCTTGAGTGAGTTAGCTATTCTCACGACTGACGGAGTAGTCACGACGTACTGTGCGCTTCAACTCTTCTCGAGTTACATTCTTGCTTGTGTGGTCCTTCGTAGCAGAACTCTTCGCACCAGTATGGCGCTCCCGCGCTCGGTAAAATATCAAAAACTCAGCAAGTTGACCGGATTTACAGGACTCTTGGGGAAGAGTGCAGTGAAGAGCACGCCGACAATTATTCCGAACAGGCCCTCAATCCGAACCGAAGCCAGCCAAAGCAAACGTGCCTTACACACCAGAGCAAACTAGCCAAGAAGAGCCACTGCCAGCCTCCTAAACCACAGATACCTCGCACGTGCAGGCTATTTGATCCATGTCAGCGCTTCAGAGGGAATTGCGGCAAAATGACACGCTCGCTAACACTCCATATGCGACCAGGCCGCTACAAGGTTGGGCGAACATGTTGCCAATGAAGAACCGCGCGAATCGCTTGCATCTCGCGTGTACCATCGTGTGCTAGTGTAGAGACTAGCCGGAATGAATCCAGATTCACAGTCTAACGGTCTCAGTACACTAAGTCATTTAGATTTGTCTCGAGAACATAGTTACCCAGGTAAAAGCCTGGTTACGAGGTATGCTGCCAGCCTGTGTTGGAATGCTTGGAATGTTGCCACGAGGCTCCTGGAGGCAAGCTCAGTCCTATCCTCCACTGCCCATACAAGGACAACTCGCCAGGCAATTATTTGACCGCTAATCTATAGCGTCGGTCCGATCCGATAGAGCCATATTACTAGGTATCTAAATTCATTTGCATTAGTTCATCACACACGCGAACGGCGTTAGCGCAAATACCTCGAGGACGACAATGCCTACGGAGAGAAGCTGCTGCCCAATATTGAATTGGGTTTGATTGATTCCAGTGTCTCGAAAGAAGAAGTCAGTCAAGGCGTTCCCGCTGTCAGAGTTCGTTAGCATGGGGATGTCCTTGAACTATACTAGGTGTTCTCTCATACATATTTCCTCGATCAAGTTGGAGCGAGAAGAATGCCAGCATCAGCAACGGCATCACAATTCAATCAAGTCTATTACGATCAGCAGGAAGTTCCGCTGTGTTTGAGGTCGTCAAGGTACTTTCTAACTAGCCTCTTCTCGTCCGCGACACTCCAATCCTGTACAAACCTGCCAGCACCATCTGATACAGCAGGTGTCTCCGGGCCATCAATCTCGAGAATATCCTTCTCCCTTATTGGATATGATTTTTCGAAAGGTAGACTCATTTCGATATACGCCAAGGAGCCTTGTTCCTGAACATGCGAGAATGATTCTCCGCGCGAAGGCGGAGATCTTATCTTTGTGCAAACCTGGATCTTTTGACAGGCTGCTTCGTTCCTGCTTTGCTTACCAACAATATCTTCGCCAAGACATTACCCATATTATCGCTTTCTAAGATCAAGAGTCATAGTGGGGTCTAATAAGGCTTTGATGCAATTCGGATGACTTCTTGCGCCATCCCACCCCTCAACCTGTCTACGGCTTGCACTCTTCCACACCACCCGTCAGAGAAGACCACTAATAAACGCGAGGAATTTCTTATTTTCACTAGTCAGGGATATAGCTGCCATTTCCATCGTATGCCAAACCCCCTCCGGCAGTGCTCTTCCAACCTCGTCTTCAAGTCTTCATCCATTCTTAATCCATTTTCAGAACTCATGCCAACAACCATACAGACATCATGGCACATCTTGAATCTCGCAAGCACATTTCCCCCGACTCAGGCTTTCCAATCACACTCCATCCCAACTTCAATCCAAAGATCAAGGATTATGTTCCTCCGGATCCAATTCGGGAGGAGTTCCATCCTGATAAAGACCGGGCTTCGTTCGCAGATCCCGAGAAGAAAGCTTTGTTCTCCATTGCTAAACGAGTTGACCTAACGGAATCAATTGGAACTCGGCTTGAAAATATTCAACTTTCACAGCTCAGCCCACAGCAATTGGATGAATTGGCTCTACTCGTTGCGGAACGGGGGGTGGTTTTCTTCCGTGATCAGGACCTCACGACTGAGGGTCAAGTTAAGCTTTTTGAGCATTATGGTATATCCGCTGGTTCGCTGGACCATTGCTCAGGGTTCACAAACTGAATAGGTACACTTGACAGGCATCCTGCGCAGAAGGTTAGACTTCGTGATGCTAGTCAGGAAGCACGGCTTAAATGAGAATTAGGATCAACGACATGTCATCATCCGCGGGAGCAGAGAGGATCATCGGGAGATTCTGAAGTATACTCCTTGGGTAAGCCAACTCATCCGTAAATCATCAGCATCGAGCTCACAACAACAGCCTTCTGGAGAATGGCACGCAGATACTTCATTCGAGATCAACCGTAGGTCATTGAAACACAACTATTCATTGCCCAGTCTAAACCGTCAACAGCTCCATCCTACTCCCTGCTTCGAATGGAAGAGCATCCCCCGGTCGGAGGTGACACTGCATGGGTAACTAGCACAAAGCTTTCCTTCCATACCTCAAATTAAACAGCAAGAAAGGTCTCCCAATACGGCCTGTACGACGCCCTAAGTGACGCCATGAAGAAATTCGTCGACGGCCTGCATGCAGTCCACACCTCGCGGCTACAATACGACACCATCCTCGACCTCTGGGGAACCGGCCCCAACCGCCCTCCAATCGACACGCATCATCCAGCCGTCCGAACTCACCCAGTCACAGGCCTGAAAGCGCTGAACGTAAACACCGGCTTCGTAACCGGTTTCGCGGAACTGAAGAAACAGGAATCCGGTGTGCACTCTACTTACTTCCTTCCTGCATGAAATCTAAGAGGAGCGTTGCTGACTTGCCGCCGCAGACAAGCTTCTCGAATTTTTCGCCTACCACATCCATTCCGCAGACGACCATTATGTGCGCTGGAAATGGACTGTTGGGGCTGTGGCGATGTGGGATAATCGGTGCGTGGTGCATCGCGTGATTCCTGGGACGTACGAGGCACCGAGGAAAGGGATAAGGACGACTGTGTTTGGGGAGAAGCGTGAGTTCTCATCGAATTGAATTTAACGTGTAGAAAACGAGACTGACGGGATATTGATACTAGCGTACTTTGATCCGAACAGTGCAAGTCGCAATGAACGCGCCAAGCGAGAAAAAGAGAGCATGGTCAATGGCGAAAACGGCGCGACTGATGGACAGGCCCAGACACCGGCTTAAAGGCCTGTAAGTAAAGCGTTGGTTTCAGTCGTGTATGAAGTAAGAAATGATTTATTCTGAAATTGCCGCTGGTGTCTTTCCCGGCCTATGAATGAGAAGTCCATATCGCGATGCAATTTTCAACATCCCCATCATTGGTTGGCGGAGGAACAGATATACCTGTCCAAGGGATATGTATTAGAACGAGAAATTGTCTTCAAACCTTTATTGAAGTTAAAATTCACCACAACCGAAGTGCCTTACTGCACTGGAGAATCACTCTTCTGGTCGCGCCATGGCCTTCTCGCTGGACGGCAAGCTGCTGGTGTCTGGTTCGCACGACTAGGTATCCCTAACCCGTGCATGAACACCGGCATCAGATAAACACCGCGACTTTATTAGCATTTTGGGTACATAATTTTGCTAATAAAGTCGCGGTGTTTACATGTACATTTAATACCGGTGTTCATGCACAAGCCAGCTTGGTGTTGCGCCTCAACGGGTTAGGGGATACCGTCAGGCTCAAGGACAAGGCTCGGGAGCGCGATAAGGAGTCTGCCAGTGCCGTACGGAGATATAGGCGGTATAGGTTAAGGGGAATACCGAAACCCTGATAGCACAGTATCGGTGTAATTTCTCATCTGCTGAAAGCTAGCTTGATAAATGCTGAAACATCATACCTGCATGGTGCAAAGTCTTACGGATGCTTTCACGAATAACTTATAATAGAAGCAGTTCGAGTACAGCTTGGATAAAACTTTTGGGTAATGATGCAAATTCTTCTATACATTCTGTTTTCCATGTCATCAAGCGCCCGTACAAAATGCATCTTCTGTGAGCACTTCATACCAACTAAACGAGTCGCTTCTCAAAAGTGACACTCCAGCAAAATCACCCATAGTACAAGCACCCACACCCGGACTTCACATAAATAAAGCATTAATTATTTCCACTCATAGCAAGCCAAATCCCCTTTGTCATCCAGCTATCACCAAAAAAAGGGTTATCCGCACTTTAAAAAAGCCTCAAGGCGCTGAGACATTATAATCTCCTTCGTTTCATTCCATTCCATCCTATTTTCCCGCGCCCTGTATGTGCCACCAAATCAAACCCGAAACCGATGACTGCGTAAAGAAGAAAGAAGACTTAAAGACGCTCAGAGCAAGAAGAGAAAACGCTTCTATCTGCGCTAACGCGGAACGCCGCCGTGTTGTGCTGGAATGCATGGAACAGAGAAAGCAACAGCCGTAAATCTGTAGAACGTCGAAATTTTGGACAGGATGTAGAGCTTCTGCTAGGGGATGGAATGGCTAAAGAGTACCGATATTATCAGGAAACTTTGATTTAATATCTCAGCTTCCCAAGTAGAGAGAACGAATACGCACACTCGCGCTCCGTCTTCATCTGTAGGTACGACTCATATTAGCAAAAGCGATCATCTAGATATAGATAGGAGAGGCTTACCTGTATCATATACACCCTTGCCCTCGCGCCTGAAACACCTCCCACAGCGCCCACACTCCCAATCTCCCCGTTTGGCCCCACGACATCCTCCCACACAGACACTGCAATACCAGTCCGGGCCACACGCTCAAAGCAGCTCTCACCCAGCGTCACATCCAGCAGTGTCTCTTCTTTTGTCTTTCCTAGGACAAGGATGCGCTTCTCTGATCCTGGCTGCCTAATGCCTGGGCTACCCTGGCCTTGCCGAGTCGCCGAACGTGGCGTGTTGGGGTCTGGAAGCATGATCGTCAGACGCGCGGAGCCCATGTCGCGCCATTTAGATTGCGTTTCGCGCTCGTAGAGCCGGATCTTGGTATTGGTTATGCCGAGGGGAGCACCAGGTGCGCGACTTGGTGTACCGTCAGGGTTTGGCGTGCTGGTGCCAGATCCAGAGCCTGCGGAGCCGGAATCCAAACTACCTGTACTGCGGGTACCATCGCGGGAGCTGAGGGTGGACTTCGCAACATTGAAGAGTCGACTACCGCTGCTGAAGCGTTTGAGGGCAGAGAAGGTGGATGCCATTGTGCCGACGGAAGAATCAGTTGCCGCAGAGACAGAAGCAGCGCGTGTGCTAGACGCTCGATAAGAGCTTCTACGACCAAGAGCGTTGCTAATGTTCCACCAGCTGCTTGAAGATCCAGTTGTAGAACGTGCTGCATTCTGGCGATCCATGGCCGAGGCCCAATTGCTTTGGCCATAAGGTCCGCGGGCGTTTTGAAGCGCAAGGTAGGTGGGATTGTTGATGCGGGAAGTGTTGATCATGGCGTAGAGAGCTTCGCACTCTTCTAGGCTGCGGCTGCGGAACATGATATTGTTTCCTGTCTTGATACGCGAGTTGGATGTTGGTGGAGACCGAATAGAGATGTCAAGAGCGGTGCCTCGACGAAGAGGTACTAGTGGCGTGAGTTCCAGGGCAACTAGGGGTCGCTGTCCATCTGCTGTCGTTACTTCGTCTTCATCTGATATGAGCGGCTTGGAGTGCGCCGCTGTGAGCTCGAAGGCCTCGATCAGACCCGGAGTAATAACAATGCTGCATTCATCAGGATGAAGGCTCTCCCATAATCCTTTGTCAGACCATGCAAATATTGATGCAATTGTCTTCGAGGCTTTGTCGGATCCATGAGGGACAGTTCTATATGGAGACTGCGAAGCAGACTGAGAGGGCGATATTGTCCCATTTGGCAGAGTATATATTGAGGCGGGTGGAGAAACTTTGGGGAATTTATTTCGGTCTCCGATTGGTAATAGAGGTGTTGGTACATCGTCTTCTAATTCGTCTTCGGATGATTCAGATGTAAAGGACTCGTCCACTGGCTCGTCTTCTTCGCTTTCTCCAGAAGACTCAGTGGCTGTGGATGGCTCATATTCATGTTTAAGAGGGGATGAAGATCGCCTGCGAGTCTTAAAACCGGGAAGTGTGGGTGTAAATTGTGGTGTATTTGAAGCTTTCAATGTAACTGGGGTTGCTGGACTCGGGGATCGATGCGGTGGGGGTGGGGGTGGTTTGTCTTCTTCGGGCGCTTCGATTTCTTCCTCGGCAGGCTCTGGACGCTTCTTTTGTAACTTTGATGGGGCAGAGCTTGGTATCTTCTTGGCTGTATATTCAGTCGAAGATTTGGAGCGCTCGGCACGAGTGGGTTCTTTGATTGGGGTACTCGGTTGACTGCTCTTCCGCAACTTGGGAATGGTTGGGAGATCTAAAGATGGCACAGACGATGCGCGTCTGTGTGGCTGGGGTCTCGAAGATTCAGGTGATAGTTTCACTGGCTCGTATTCTTCATCTGATTCATCAGAGTATTCCGGCTCTGATAATGGCATCCACACGCTGAAGGGTTTACTGTTATGAGGCAAAGAAGATGAAGTGGGAGTGTGAGCTTTATCTAATCGTTGTCGCCTAGAGAATTTCCTTGCAGGTTTGACCTCCGCCGGAGTTGGTTCTGGTTCGTCGTCCAGAACTATTTGCCGGGATGCCCTGGGCGAAACCGGAGAATGAGGAGGATTTCGAGAATATCTTTTTGCCTTGGCTCTCTTGAGGCTCACTGGAGAACTGCTACCAGCCATACTCATGGCTTCATTAAAACTTCTAGGCGTACGTTCTCTATGCGTCTCGACATCACCGCTAATAGGCTTCGAGGATGATGGGGAGATTGGCTCTGGCCTAGGTTGCAGTTGAGTGTCCAACGGTGATGGAGGTGATATAGGGCTAGCTCTATTTCTTTTTTGGAGCCTTGTCCGCTCGCTACTAGGTGGAGTGATTGGAGAAATGTTAGGAGAATTCCTATTACTAATCTTCCTGTCTGGGGTCTCATAGCCCCATTTCTTCGAGGTGGGATTCGCACGTTCTCCAATAGGAATCTCAATCTCACGAGGGCTAGGTGTTCTACTCTTCAATGGAGGCGTAGACTCTGTGCCAGCTGAAAGCAGCGAGGAGGACGTGTGACTACTCGTTGGGCGTGGTGGTTTGCTCGCGAAACTCTTCTCCCTCACGATCTGTGAAAGCTGTGGAGGTATGGGCGTCAAGCCTAACATTTGAACCCATTCAAACCCAGCTTGTTCATCACTAGATCTCAGTGAAAACACCTCACTCCATTCTTGCCCACCAGAATGGAAGCCTTGAATCATGACAACGATTTCACCCTTGAGGTCACCATTTCGAGCTGACATGCGCCCAAGCTGGACTGGAGGGAAGAAGAGCCAACGACCTGAGTTATCAACCTCGCAAAGGAGGACATCTCCTCCATTACCTCTCCCAGGCGCGTCATCTCGAAGGATGAGTTCAACATGACAGTCGACTTCTTGCCCGCTGGAATGGGGTAGATGCATATCGAAGTAATCTCTTGCTCTCACACATCTTGTGGAATCAATGCTCACGCCTGCTAATGGCGCTAGACTGTGTGGGTCTCGTGCTCTCGTGGGGTCAATATTTGCAGCAGCGTCATCTTCCAATCTAGCCTTTTCTTCGTTTGATCGCTTGCGGGCATCAATGACCAGATTCTGGAAGACGGTCGACATTTTCTCAGCTTGCTCAGAGTGTTTAATAAAGTTGATTCCCTAAACACTGTTAGAAAGAGTAAGGTAAGGTAAGTTATTCTCTCTTACCTTGAGCGTCTTAGCCAAGTACTTTAGCCGCACTAAAGGTCTCTTCAGTAGAAAAGCAACGTCGACTCTTTCGCCGTCACCGTTAACGACATAGCCTTCTTCATTCCGAGGTAAGCCCTCATCCCAAGCAGCAGCATCGTCTAAGACTATCGTAGTCTTGGCAGGAGTCTCAGATGATGAATCATCAGTGGCTGGTGCTAGGTTGACGACAACATCCTGGAAGCCTAGCCGCCACGCTTTGACGTAATCGCCATATACTCTTTGAGCACTCTGAGCCCACGAGAGAAGAGCATTCGAATCATCCTTTGGGATTCGTTTGTGCAGAGACTTCAGTTTTTGGAGAGCAATGCCCATGTCGACAATCGGTTTTGTGATGCTAGGGTCGTTTTTTGCCGCAGAGCGACTAAACAGACCTGCTGCCACCGCGGAATCCGACTTGGATAGTACGCACGTTAATAGGACTGGGATGACTCCATCGACTAAAGTTCGAAGTTCGCGCATGTATTTTGCTTCATCGGACGTCAGCTCTCTCATTAGATCTCCAATGGTAGCAGTTGCAAGCCGACTTCGGTTAGTACGAATGCTTCGAGCTGACATAATGCTCTTAGAGCCGCCTCTGGGCATTGAAAGCACTGATATGAGGTCGGCATGACTAGCAAGTTTCCGTTTAGCGCTAGGTCCTCTCCGGCTAAGGGTAAGGCTAGTATTTGGATCAAAAGTGTCCTCAGATACCGAAGCGGGAGCATCTTCCGGTCCAGCTTCGGTTTGCGTTGCGATTTCAGAGCCCTCAGCAATGGACGGTGGCGCAGCTTGCATCTTCGTTGCAAATGTTTCCACTGATGCAATGGTCGAAAGACGTTTGCCAGTCGATGGGAACGCCCGCCTCATGGGAAAGCCGTCTGGGCGTGATCTGATAGTAAGACTGGGTAGATCAATAGTTGAAGCATCTACAGAAGATGAGGGCGCTGACGATGCCACATCGTCATCTTGCACGAGATCTCGTAGTGGTAATGACCTTATCTGGTCTTTGGTGGGCGAATGCTGATTCCGTTTGGCGCCACGGCGTTTGAGCGAAAGTGTTGGGGATCCGTCCTCCCCGATAGATGGCTTAGAAATCTCAATTGATTCAGTGGCAGGAGGCGAAGACTCCTTATCTTCTAGGTCTTCTGTGGCCACACGTATATTCACACTTTGGTTACGCGTTCGATTTCGACTCCCGCTTTTGCGATCTGGTGCATTGTGGAGGGATTCATCCTTTACGCCGACGCTCTCAGTATGAGGTGATTTCTCTGGCTTTGTTTGTGATAGATCTGATACCGATACGGAGCCCTTTGAAGTTCGCCGTGACCGAGTTTCTGACCCGACGAACGGATCCGGAGTATTTGTGAGCCATGCCTCGATACGACTCCCATACACTTTTGGAGGTGTCTCAGGTATCACTGAAGGCTCTTGAGGGTCTGAGGCACCGGGAATTGCTTGCTGGTAGGATTTATGCCTTAAGTGCCGTCGATCTGCCAGCGATGGGTCCGCAGGCACTGGTTCTTGTTCTGGCTCTAGAGAGATCTCTGCATGTTCTCTTGTGTGGCCCGACCTTCGTTTTTTGTGCTTTCCATCATCGAGGAAAACCTCAAGTGGTGATGATTTTTCCTTTAAGTCTTGCTCTTCAGCTGGCTCGCCTCTTACGATGTCGTCAAGCGTGCTTGCTGATCTCCTTTTCAACGGTGTTGCATCTTCTGCTGATAGATAAGCCCTTGGAGAGTTGCCCCTGACACGTCTACCACGCTTACGAACTCTCTCATTTTTGATAACTGGGTTAGACGACATTGGCGAGCTGGCTTCATCCTCACTCCTTTCCGCGGGAGCGCTCTCTGATTCTCTTGTGCTTGGCCGTTCATCATTTCCGGAGCTAGATGGCCTTGATTTCTTCCTCGTGGAAGTATTTACTCTTGGGGCGGCCCCAATTGGCGCAGATTTATTGATAGCTTTGGGTGTAGTTTTTGTCTCAGCTGGGCCTTTTGATTTCGAATGAGAAGGATTTTTCGCGGGTCTCACCCACGCAGTAGGGAGAGGTTTCACCTCCGCACGTGGAGTATCACCCTTCGGTGGAGACCTATTCTTTCGCCAATGTGAATCACTGACCACTCTCTTCTTGGGCGCGCTTGCAATGCGTACGTCATCATCCAGCACGTTACGCGCGATTGGCTTCGTGACCTTCGGCTTTTCTGCTGGCGATTGTATAGCCTCCCATAGTTTACTTGTAGGTTTCGGACTCGGGCTCGCCTCGGCGGGGTTGGGCTTCGGCGTTGTCCGTGGTTTTGGTGACGGCGGTGCTTCGACTTCCTCCTCTGGAGCAGCCGCGACAACATCATCTAGTGTTATTATGCCACCATCCTGCGTCTGCCATTTCTGAATCTTCCCACGGATATCTACAGGTTCATTTATGCCGATGGCCTTGCCGAAATCCAGAGGCTTTGCCTTGGGCTGCCGTTTTCCCGGGGTTGTCTTGCCTTCCGCAGCTTTGGACTTGACTGGAGATCCGTCCTTGTCGCGTCTATTTGAAGTGCGGCGATTCTGCGGAGTCGGCGGAGCTGGCATGAGTGTCTGCAGGACAAATAAAAGGTCAGAAAAGCGTTCTATGGAAATTTGGCGGCATATTGCAATTTGTTTTTGTTTACGACAGTACCTTTGAACAGCTACATTCAGCCCCGCTGCAGCAGTATAATATGTTTATGGAGTGGTGTAGGATGATCTCTGAAACAGAGCTGTCAAGAATTCGTCCATGAACGTGAATTGAAGGTAGGCTAGCTGTATTGTTAGTGGGCTAAGTAGAGGTGGTGAATGAATTGTGGGACAACGGATGATGGCTCGCAGGACGACAACTAAGTCAATTTTTGCGCAATCGGCAAATATTAAGAGGCCTGGATCCTCCCCGACATGCAAAATCGAATATCGAGAGGGAATGTGGTGCAGCTGGGAGATATCCGGGAGTTCTGTTTTGTCGTTATCCGGTTTGTTGACGATTGGGCACAACCCATTCTAAAGCACTGACACTCCGCCCAGGCCGTCAAGAGCCGATCGCTGCGCCACAGCCTGGATGATACACTATTGGTATTGATTTTTGGCCATTAGGCTTCATTAATTCACTTTTGCGTCTGCCAGCATGTGCTGTAGAAACCTTACTCGAAGCTTCAGTCAACCCAAAACAAACTCTGGATACTCGGAGCGTCTGGTTAGACATTACTATTAATAACTCTAACTGGTCAATTCATGGATCGCCACGCATCTAGCTCTAAACCTTGGACGCCTGCAGATACGCTAAGGCCGCTTGGACCAATTCTCCAAACAACTCTAATAACAGCGCTCACAGTCCTTGATACGGGGCTTCCCGGCGCACAATGTGGACCGATTAGTGTCTGTGTGTTGGTTGCCTCTTCAATGGAACCGTCTCATCCTCTATAACGCTTTCTTTGCATTGCCGTTCGCCTTCAACGCTCTTTCCATCTTATCTAACGCAGCAAAAGCCCTGCCACTTTTCACGATGCTGTCATATAGAAGTTCTGCAATCAATTAGTACAAGGATATGCATATGCCAGTGTTCCAAAAACCCACTCAGCGGAATTATTATCCAGAACGAATTCATGAATACGAAGTATCCCCAGAAATAGAATGCCTCCGGTCTCGAGTACGAGAGATTCAGAATGTAGTGATCGAACATGCTGGTGGCGTAGTATAGCACATCGCCGTAGAGCTGCCCAAGGGAAACAACGGCTTGAAGGGGGTGCCGGAAGGGGTGGTCAGTTGCGATCATAGAGGCAACGATAAATGATAGTGGTCCCCAACACACCTACAAACACGCAGGAGAACATTTAGCCAGATATGAACATGAAGGGTCGTCCATAACCTGTTTCCAAACCGGAGCCTTACAGCAGTAATCGTTTCCATGCACAGTACAAACGCGTTTTGTGTTTGGTATCTAGAATCCGATAAAGAGTATTCCTTCCAGAGTTGTCCAAACAAATCCTGCATTCCGCCCATGCGTCGAAAGTTGTAGGAATAGTACCCTAACGAAGTCAGAAACGATCGACTGTGGTTTGCGGACACGCCAGGAATCCTGTACCTTCAAAGAACAGGTGTATGAACCCGCCTATACGTCGCATCAGCAATTGGCTTAAAATGGAGAAGCCTAGAGGGAGTCCGTACATAGAACAAACCATAAGACGGTGGACAAATCCGCTGTAGAAATATTTGGCCGCACCCTCTTCACAAGTATGTAAGTAACGGCAAATATGACAGCACAGCCTCCGCTAAACATTGAGAGTAGTTCTAGGGTGTTCCATTCATTTCCCAGGTATCCCAAAATCTCTACTTTCTCCGGATAGTAGGGATGCGCAGGAAATTTCGGCGCGTTGGAGGCCATTTCTGAAACGGTATGCGAAGGCGGAAAGAAAGACTCGAATTGCTTCAATATCGCATCCATTTAAAGACACTAAAGTGTGCGCGAGCAAAAATGAGGAACAAACGAATGTTTGTGGTGTGCCCCTTGTGTCAACCTGACACGGGAGCTCTCTCTCCTGATTCTCTTGGCAAACATTCACGGGCGGAATCCTAGGGTTTGCCAAGGCGGAGAATCTCCGCTAAACGAAAAGTCACCACACCACCACTTAAGCTGCATGAAAAGCAGAGGAGAGTTTATCTCCATGATTTTAACCTTGATTGTCAGAATCTCGCTTTTTTTACATTGCTAGGCAAGTGTGGGGATAGATTTCCTAACTTCACGCGTCGTTCAGGTGCATCTTAAGAAAGCCTCTTTGTATTTTTATTTCTAGAGATTTCAGGCAATTAAAACTGGCTTAGTGTGGCGAGAGCTAAACGAATAGTACCTTGCATGTACCATTTACCAGCGGCACGTGGAATGTGAAAGGAACATATTCCTTCATTTTTGGATTGAGTTGTGCTAGAATTCTATTCCTCAGGTTAATATAATTCTAGCCCTCTTGTGGATTGACGACAATCTTTCCCCTAACCTTTCCGTCAACTACATCTTTACTAGCTTCTTGCAACGCAGCGAGGCCGCCGCTCCTTTTCGTAAAGCTCACCGGTTGGACCGACCCTTCGTTTAGCACCTTTGGCACGTATTCTTTATACCACCACGTCCGGAACTCGGCATTTTCGTCACTCTGTGCCGCTTGGGAGAATGCCGCATATACCCGCTTCACATTTGCTGGCAGCTCAAAATCTCCTCCTAGGACGGACACATAACTACCACCTTCCGGTTGAAGCAGGCTCGCAAGTGCCTTTTGTGAAGCTGGATCCCCGCTAGCAGTAATGAGATATTTATAAGGGCCAAGGGCTTGAAGCCGTTCCAAGGTGTCAGGTGCCTTGTAATCCAAAACCTCAGATGCACCGATGGATTTTTGGCGCTCTGTATCACGAGGTGACGCGGTTACAATAATAGTATGACCAACCTGCTGGCAAATGAGCTTTCATAAAGTCACAGTTACCATTTGACACTGGAAAACCACTCACGCTCTTAGCATATTGTACAGCGTAAGTTCCAACAGCACCTCCAGCGCCCCACACGAGGACTTTCTCGTCTGCATTCCCGGTATTGGGTTTGCCCATACCGAGGAAGAGTTGCAGCGCCACAACCGCGGTCTGAAGGGGGAATTCCAGTAGGACCGCTTGCTCAAATTGAGATTCGCCAATCTATTGGCTACTTGTCAGACCACCATATTCTACCAGACAGAAGCAGTAAGAAGTCCGTTGTTGCATCAGGGAGAAACGTGACATCTCTCACTTACCTTGGCAACGGTTTCAACAGCACATATTACGAATCGCTGCCATGTACCCTCTCTTAAATTTGCGTCTCCACCTTTGACGTAGGCACCCGTATCGGCAACCACCCTGTCCCCAATCTTAAATTCGTCTACACCTTCACCAACTTCTTCTACAACACCGGCAGCGCTAGCTCCGAGAAGACTTGGGTACGTCTTTATGCCCCCGGCACCCGCATACCCTGAGATCAGCATCTTGGCATCTAATGGCTGAATCGCAATACAGTAATTGCGGATCAAAATCTCACCGGCTGCTGGGCGTTTAACTGGCACGGGAGTAAGAGTGAGGGCCATCGCGGGACCGGGGACTAGAGCAGCCACGTTTTCTGACATAATGGGTAATAATTCAACCATCCGTCTTTTGAATGCAGGTTTAAAATAGGAGGCCCAGATTTCCAAAAGCCTTTAGGGCTCTGGTGCGTCTTAGATAATTTCTTTGGTCTGGAGGGCAGTGGGCTTTCAAAAGCAATGAAAGCGTGCAAGAAGAGGGTGAGGGACAAAACGCAGGTGAGGTTACTCTTTTGTCTGGACATTGCGATATTTAAAGAATTATATGCAGACTCAAGGTGGATACGATTAATTTAGCCGAAAACGGAACGAAAGCTCACTGGTAGACAAGAAGCTGCGAACCGTGCAGAGAAGAGTAGCCAGTGAAGGCACGAGTGAAGTGGTATATAAGCTATCTGTCAGGTGCTGCGTAAGCAACCGTTCTCAGAGCCGACTTCCGCGCTTTACGCCATGCATCGTGACATGGCCGGGGTAAGCGTGGAGTAAGCGACCGGGACGAGCGAAGGAGCGGAAAATAGCACAAATGGGGCTCCAAAACCTGCATCGGGTTCGTATCGCAAACGCACGCAAGCACCGGTATCCCATAAATCTCTTCTTGTAGCGATGCTATTTTCCTTAGTATTGTCTAGTGCCATGCAGCCTTGCCGCTAAATACTTCTGGTATCCGCTAATTTATTCCTAAGGCCGTTAAATACAGTGCTATTTCCGCTAATTATTTCTCATTTCCCTGCTTACTACACTGCACAGCCTCAGCCCATGAACAACAATAGAAAAGTGTACCCACAGCGGTTCCCAGTCTGCTGGGCCTTCTAGAGGCACGGGAAGTTGCATATGCAGTCTGACCTCAGCGTCGCCGGATTCCGCAATATTCTAGAAATATTTTTATAGGGCTGCAGTCGAGACCCATGATTTTAGTAAGGGGAAAACCTGGTAGGGCAACCGGTTATCCGAGAAATCGCAGCTGACAAACCCGATCTTCAACTCTAAAAGTGATGCTGCCAGAATCGGGAATGTACACTACGCATGGCTTCATCAGCTCTCTTTTAGTCGTCTGTGTGCCATCTTTGGCTCACCCTATCAGTGCGCACTATAGCTGAGTAACGCCCACTTCCGAACAACGTCCGTAAATTCCGCTAAGTTTAGACTGGGCACAGAAACTCTATTCTAACATTCAACTATTCGCGAAGATGACAATTTTCATTATGCCCTCAACCTTTTGCAGCGGTGAGTTTAATCAAATATGGTGTTGTTACACTGGCAGAAACACTGCTCTGCTACATCACAAAACAGCCATAATTCGGCCCGCCGTTTGGGACCGAATATCCACCTGGGTGTAAGCGTTGGTGTAGGTTGGCGTTTTGATTATCTCCTATACGAAAAGCTGGCGTCAGAGAAAACGATTAGTTTAGTTATCAAATCCATCTCAAGTTAGCTAGCACCAATTCAAATAAATATTCTCCCTGAGCCAAGACGTACCACGCTAGTTAATTGAGTTTTTGTCCCCGTTCCAATCGTAAATCAGAAACAACATACCATCCGGATGCCCTTCACCAATCACCCATTCAAACCCTGAAAACGCATAAGCCCAGTCCAATCCTCGTTTCACCCCCCACTATAATTCAGACCAAATATCCCTCCCACTGCCAATCCCAAAGCAGAAATTGCTCGTATTCCCCGACGGCCTTTGCGGCAGATGCGGCTCCCTATAAGCATCTGACGATAGCAGCAGCCATCCCGCTGCCAGATTCACGCCTTTCCCGGCCTCTCTTTGATCTCCAACTGGCCTAAAAAAGGCGGTCCGTCCGCGAGTCAAGCTTTACGCGAGCCTGACCGAAGCGTTGGAAATCGTTACGGTATTTCCACTCTGGGCCAAGTGGCTTGATTCCACCGACGGCCCACTACGCGATTAGCACATTTACATTCACGCTTATGCAATCGTCTGCTTGCTGGCCACGAGTGCTATTACCGTCACATTGGTTTCGGGTCAGGGCCACGTCTGGGTGTGTTGGATCCTGGCTGTTCGGTATAAAGACCTGTCCAGTATCAGTATCCACGGCATCAAACAAATCAACTTGACCTTGAGAAACACACTCAGCAACACTACCTTCCATTGCCAAAGTATACATCACTCACCCGCAATTTGTTTTCAATTCATCAAGCACTCCACCCAAACCATCAACCAACTGCAACGCCACAGACGCCACACTCTCCAGCAAGCCCGCTCCGTCATTCTACCACACCTCTGGGAACACTCTTCCGCCTCCACAACCGTAACCCCGATCCCAACTCCACCAGCAATCTCAGTAATTCGGATCTGAGTAAAACAGGCCCTAGTAACTGCAATAACCCCAGCGAGTCTCGCGAAGTCGACCCAAGCAATACCAGCAAACCGCAGCTCACCTCAGAGTCCACCAGCAACCCCCAACCGCTCTCAGATCCCACAGACGATCCCCTACACTCAGAATCCCACCAGCAAGCCGCATTGACCACGCAGCCGCACACCATGTCATCCAACTCCTCGCCGTGTAACACAAGTGGCACAGCGGGTCCAGCTGGCAGCGCATCTGCGTCAGCAGGAGGGCAGCCGTACTATCACCTGCCGTACGCGCCATTCCCCTTCCGCATGCCTGACAACGCCAACGTGCGCGGCGTTGGGTCGCAGCAAGGTCAGGGGTCAGGGGGTGGCAAAGGAAAGTAGTGACGCGGCGGGAAAGGCGGTGGTGGCGACAAGGGCCGAGGCGGAGTGAGATTTTACGATTGCATTAGTGCGGCGATTGGGATTTATGTTTAGATCTGTTTCCTTTCTGTATCATGATTTCTGAGCTGCAGGATGGAGAAAGGTGGGAGATCACTGTACGAAAGCTCGGCGGCGACAGAATGAAAAGACGGGTTTTTGATGACGTACGACGATTAATGACGAACCACAGCGGCCATGCCCGGCATATGAAGATAGACGTGTTTCGAATAAGGAGAATCGAGTCTCTAGATTCAATAAATCTTACCTTAATATTTTCGCAAGGTTCTAATGACACGAAAGAATGATTCGGACTCCTATCCAATAACAACAGAGAAAATATCTTGCACGAAGCCACGTATATGCTTACACCGCGCTGTAACCCCCCCTGCTTCCTGGTCCTTGTATTGTGTTAACTACTCTCCGCGCCCAGTCTTTGAGTAGGTATGGTAGGTCGCGAATGGTGTCGCCGTGAGGAAGCAGGTCCCAACCGCGGGCACCGTATCGATTGTAGTTGAGCCAAGAACCAAAGATTAGGTAGGCGGCCGTTGCAAGAAAGAGGCTGTGCAGCACTCACATGTCAGTGTTACACTCCAGAATTTCGTTTCTCCTAACAGAAAGACCATATGCATCTCAGAGAGACTGCATTGATGACAGCGGATACTCACATGATAATAAACCAAGTGAAAAAACCCCACCGCCCTGATGACTCTCCAGGGCCTTCGTTTGCATCTTCGCATGCGTACTTTGTCCGCCACTCCAGCCTCAATACCCCAATCGTCTTTTTATCTAGCTCCTCTTCCTTATAGCTATTGAATTTCAAACTCTTTCCCTTTGAACTATCCATATCACCCTCTTCCCTCCTAAACTTCTCGTCTTCTGTATCGTCCTCATCCATGTCTCGATCGTCTTTTTCATCACCCTCTAAACCAGTTCTCTCCTTATCACAGACGAACTCTATTATCGCCATCTGATCCGTACCATCCTTTTTATCGGGATATCTTCCACCATGGAGCTCGCCGCGTATGCCTTCTCTGCCGGCGTCCAGATTAGATTTTGAATCACGGAGTAGAGTCCACGTCGCCTGGATAGTGCGGTGGTTCTGGAGAGTGTAGTCCCCGGCGATAGGCCTAGCAGCTAGGAATTTAGATGTGTTGGATGGGATGTCTCTTTCGAAATCGACGCCGCATACTGTAAATCAACGTAAGTCAGCATGTGTGAAACTCCCAGTCTCACATCTCGTCGAATTATTAGTAACCCCCTCAAAACAGTTTCGAAGCTTCTAGGTTTGGAAAGCGATGGAGGAAATATTATTGGTTTAGCTACTAGTTAAAGTAAACGAACGGATCGATAGAACTACTCACTCCTTGTCCCGTGCGGACACTCCTGCTCACGCGGAACACCCTTTGTCCACTTAAGCTTCTTGCAAAGATCGATGGTGAATGTTGTATTGAACTCCATCCCTGGCGTGTCTTCTGGTTCCCGTACCCAGTGCACCTGATGGGCGCCATCGAGCGGCGATAAATCGAAGTGCTTGTCTTTGACGACTATGCTCCCACAATCTAGGGATGCCGATATCAGGGACGGAAAGGCTAAGAGTAGCGTAGTAAATGTGGAAAGAGGTAGATTGAACGAAGATGGAGAGCTTGTAGCGGAATATGATCGACGTAACCGCATATTGACTAATATGGATGGAGGATTGAGGGGGCGAGATATAGAAGTGGAGGTGGATGAAGTAGAAGAATAATTAGGGTGTAGTCCTTTGAAAGAATGACAAGAAGATGGGAGCCTGATGGTGTAGGCACGGGTCCAAGAAGGTCGCGTGGATGGGGATGGAGCTCTTGATTGTGGTGAGACTGTTTGAGGCTGCCGTTTCCGGAGATCGGAAAGCCCGATGCCAAGACCCGGTTGCTTCAAAAGAATTACCTCAGCAGGCTCATTACCTCAGCAAGCTTAGACGTGATTCCGTTTTATCTCGTTCCCAGACGATTATCCAATCATAAGCTGCTTGCATAATAGATTAACTAGCTTATATAATAATCGTCTAGTATACGGTTCGGAAAATTGTTAATCCCTCGCGGCTAATTTATATATAATTTTTATATAAACTTTGTTAGGAAAACGGGAAAGTAGTAGAGATTAGCCCAGGGCTAGCCCGGGGCTATTTTAGCTAGATCCGCTAATCTACTTATATATACTTCTTTACACCAGCCTGGGGCTACTTTAACAGTCTTATATTATAAAATTATAATATATTTTATAACTATAGTAGTTATAACGTATTGGCTACCTAGTTAAGCTACCTACCTAGCTAAACTACTGTCACGAGGACGATGTATCACGTGCGAACGCTAGATGAACAAGCATCGGATTCGAAGAATTGATAGCTACGCACGGCTGTCGTGGAGACTCAAGAGGATTGCTGGAGAACTCAACAGGAATGCAGCCGCGACTGAATCTTTACCTCAGCAGGCTCAGACGTGATTCTGTTGGTGCGGATTTTCAATCGGTCCGCAAGCTGACTAACTACGTTTGTGCGAAACCACCAGAATCACGTCTGAGCGGGTTTCGCAACATTTGTAAAGCGCGTAAACGATATCCGCGTTGCGGAGGTTACGGATATTAAAATAACTCAACACTAGTATTTTATATTATTCCCTAAAGTTTATTAATTATACAACAGAACCTTAGCTTTTAGAATATATTATTTTTATTACTTAGGTATTTTCAGGTCTTATGCTTATTTTCGTTAAAAAAAAAAACGCGTTGTTAAGAGCGTAAGCTCTATATAATTTTATTAAACGCGAGTAAACGCTACCTAATGTATATAAAACCCGCACAGATCTACGATAGGTACCTTAAAGAACCTTAGGCAGTTATTATTTGGGTAGGCCGTACTAAGGCTCCGTATGTAGAAGCTCTGCACAAAGCTCTGCGTACGGAGGCTCTGCACGAAGCTTTACACGAAGCTCTGCACAAAGCTTTTATATAGAGCCTCCGTAGTAGAGCCGTCGTATGCAGAACCGTCGTACGCAGAGCCGTCGTGCAGAGCATCCGTATACAGAGCTTCGTGCAGAGCCTCCGTGTACA